>ERZ1673697.902-NODE-902-length-40471-cov-4.465583_pt1 | contig 40471 bp, 39 predicted proteins | sample MGYA00580227_ERZ1673697 | MGnify/ENA primary metagenome ERZ1673697 (study PRJEB41218, sample SAMN15661759) | gut metagenome | host: Homo sapiens | place: Canada: London | collected 2015-08-20/2019-03-30 | study: EMG produced TPA metagenomics assembly of... | reverse complement strand
GCCATCTTCCACTCTTAGGAAATTTGTAAGATGCAGGTCCTTGATCCTTTCTTTGTAATCAATCTTTTTCATAGTTCCTCCTAGATTTCTATATAATCTTCTATATTAAGTTTTTTATCTATATCAAGAGTCCTTAGACTATGGATATAAACGTCTTTGCCCTTAGTCGTGTAGATGTTGAAGTCGCCTTTTTTAAGTCCACTCTCGTCAAAGCTATGGGCAAGGAGTTTCGCAGGCATGATAAAATCTACTTCGGGCATCAACTCTTTGAAGATGGCATCGATAAACTCGTAGTGAGTGCAGCCCAAAATTAAGGTCTTGTAGCCGCCGTCATCGATGCGCCTTTTGTAATCAAGCACTTCCTCTTCGATGATGTCCCTGTTCTCGTCGAAGTCCTCGATAAGCGCCGCAAGCGATGCGCTCGCCATCTCTAGTAAATCATCTGTGCCTATGGCCTTGAGCCTATTGTAATACTCTTTCGAAGCGATGGTGAACTTCGTCGCAAGTATCGCCGCTTTATTAAGTGCAAGCCTATTTACTTCGTCAATGGTTGGCGTAACTATATTGTAGAGCTTAATCTTGTGTGTGTAGCCGGTATTAAGTATCGCGCTACTCATGGTATTGCAAGCTACAAGGCAGTCAGTAACGCCCTTTTCGTATAAGAAGTCTAAAATATGCTCCATACAAGAAAGGATCTCGTCACGACTCATATTGCCATAAGGCACCCTGATATTGTCCCCGAAGTAATTTATTTCGATCTCATTATTCAGCTTAAGGAGCTCACGAACAACGGATAAGCCCCCTATACCCGAATCAATAACTGCTAATTTCTTCATATTACATGTCGACACGATTGTCGATCGCCTTTCTGATAGTTTCCGCATCGTAGTAGCTTAGGTCAGCGCCCATCGGCACGCCGGTACCTATCCTAGTCACTTTGACGCTCTTGTCAGGGATGTTCTCCTTGATGTAGTTTGCTGTCGCAGTGCCCGCAATGTCTGGGTCAGTCGCAATGATGAGCTCTTTTACACTGCCGTCAAGCCTTTGGAATAGCTCAGGGATGTTGATCTCCTCAGGTCCTATACCCTCAAGCATGTTGATGGTGCCGCCTAAAACGTGATAAAGACCGTTGTAGCCGCCCTCTTTGTCAAGGCGCATAACATTCTCTTCCTTTTCTACTACTAATATGGTAGAGTGATCTCTGTCCTCGTCAGAGCAGATGCCGCAGATGTCAGCTTCACTGTAGTTACAGCAAATCTTGCATCTGTGAATATTTTCAAGAGTCTCCTCGATGTCCCTCGCTAGGCTCATGGCCTTGTCCCTATTATTCAAAAGGTAGTAAGCGAACTTTATCGAAGACTTCGAGCCAAATTGCGGAAACGACTCTAAATTGCTAACTAGCTTATCTAGCCTATCCATTATAGTCCTGGAATACCTAGGCCGCCAGTTAATTTGCCCATCTCAGAGTTCATAAGATCATCAGCCTTAGCTATAGCCTCGTTTACTGCGACCATGATTATGTCTTCAAGCATTTCAACGTCGTCTGGATCAACAACTTCTGGATCTATGGTGATGGACTTGATCTCTTTTTTACCAGTGATTTCGACCTTCACCATGCCTTTATCTACTTCTAATATAGTAGCTTCAATCTCTTCTTGCTTCTTTTGCATATTTTCTTGTGCTTTTTTAAGCTGCTTCATCATGTTATTCATGTTGCCGCCCATTTGTGGGAATCCTCTTTTCATAATTACCTCCTACTTAATTATAAGCTTGCCGCCCAAGAACTCTTTAAGGTCCTCTCTGAGTTTGAGAGTCTTTTTCTCTTGGTCGGAGCTTTCAATTTTGATATCGATTATATCGTTAAAATATTTGTTAATAGTCTTTAATATGGCGTCCTTGTTCATATTGACAAGGGCTACACTTGTGTCTAGAGCTATGTCACGAGACTTTTTAAGTACTAATACGCCAGAAACTGTTTTTGAATATTCAAAATCCGTGAATATGGACTTAAGTACTCTCATGTCGTCATCTTTCAAGAAGTTTTCGTAAAGCGCCTTGTTCTTTTCAAAGTCCTCTTCGGGTTCTTCGTCTTCATCTAGATTAATGGCTTTCTCTTTTTCAGCGGGGATAATGGTCTTGCCACTTTCGCTGTCAGAGTCACTTTCTTCGCTTTCTGCTAAGCCTTGTGAATTTTGCTCATCAAGCGCTTTTGCCTCGTCATTTACTTTTACTTCAGCAAATGGCTTTGCCTCCTTTGTATTTTTTGCTTCATCAAGTGATTTTGCTTCGTCAATTGATTTTGCCTTGTCTATATTTTTTGCTTCCTTTTCTTTTTTTGCTTCCTTTGGCTTTTTTACTTCCTCTTCCATTTCTGTGAAGTAAAAGCCTTCATCTTCGTAGTCCACAATGCCCATCTCTAGGCTAGCTAAGTCGTCAAAAGAGTCATCTTGATTATCTTGAGCTGTTTTTGACGAAGTGGCTTTGGCATTGCCATTAACGTGATCACTTACAGGCTGCGCTAAATCACTAACTGTGACGGATCTATCAAAGTTCATCTTCATGACCTCGCTGTCAAGGCTCATGACCTTAAGGCCCGCCATCTCAACGAAAATCCGCTTTTCCTTGACAAACTTCATCCTCTCAAGGTAATCCATGTAGATGTCGATCGCGTTGATGATGTCCATAAGTTTTATGTCAAAGGTGAAATTGTATTTGCCAAGCTTATTAACTTTGTCGTAGAGAATCTCTCTAAGCGACTTAATTATGCCATCTATAATCATCGCTTCGTCCTTGCCATCAAGGAAGAGCTTGTCTAAATTGGCATAATATTTTTCAAGATTGCGTGTGAATATAGCCTCTACTATGCCAGTTGAGTAGCTTTCATCAAGTAGTCCCAAGGCTTTGAGTACGCTCTCCTTAGTAAGTGTGTCTGAGTAGCTGATTGTGCTCTCAAGCATGGATAAAGCGTCTCTCATCGAGCCAGCGCCTGCCCTAGCAACGATTTTGACTGCCTCGTCCTCATATTTTTTGCCGATAGTATCAAGTACGCGAGATAAATTCTTCGCGATTAAACTATCGTCTATACGCTTAAAATCGAAGCGCTGAACACGGGAGATGATGGTCTTTGGTATCCTCTCCGGCTCTGTCGTCGCAAGTATGAAGATCAAATGCTTTGGCGGCTCCTCAAGTATTTTTAAAAGCGCATTGAAGGCGCCCTTCGATAGCATGTGAACCTCGTCTATGATGTAGACTTTGTATTTTAGCTTAGTTGGTAGATAGATCGCCTTGTCACGAAGCTCACGGATATTGTCGACGGAGTTATTTGACGCAGCGTCAAGCTCTATGATGTCGACGGCCTTACCGCTCATCGCCTCAAGACAGTTCTCGCACTCATTACAAGGCTCGGCATCGTGTGGATTAAGGCAGTTGATTGCCCTCGCAAAAACTTTTGCAAGAGATGTCTTACCTGTTCCGCGCGTGCCGGTGAATAGGTAGGCGTGAGATAGTCTACTTAGTAGTATTTGATTTTTAAGTATGGTTGTGATGTGATCTTGACCGATGATTTCGTTAAAAGTCTTGGGTCTAAACCTTCTATATAAAGCTTCGCTCATCTCGTCCCTCCTATAAATACAATTATAGATATTATATCACAAAAATAAAAAAAAATAAAGACGTGAGTGGTCTTTACGAAGTGGCTAGTCCATAAACATGGGTGTGGCATGAAAAAGGGCTCTCGTGTGAAAGCCCTTAATAGTTATTTAATATATTTCTTCAATGCTCTTTCATATTTTTCATAGAAACCATAAGCGCCAACGCCAATAAATGTTTCGAGAATATTACCTTCGCTATCAAAGATAAAAACTGTTGGAACGGCTTTTATCTTGAAATTAAAATACTTCTCAGCCGCTTGGCTAGGACATAGATTTTGATATTTAGCGTCTGCTTCTTTTAATAAGCTCTTTGCCTTAGCTATATTTTCTTCTCTTGTCTTCTTGTCAAAATCACTTGATGCGCTAGTAAGAGGCTCAATGTTTTGAACAACGCCAAGGAAGCCCGCTTTGCCATTATAATCGTTTGCAAGCTTTGTTAAGTCAGGAAGTTCTTTTTTGCATTGTGCATAATCAGTCGACCAAACATTAACTAGAGTGTATTCATGCTCGGCTAGTATATCGGCAATGTTACGTTTATTACCATCGAAGTCTTCTAGCTCAAAATCAAGTAAGCAAGGCATTTTAACTTTTCTGACTTAATTACTACAGTTCTTGTAGATGCATCATAGTCAATATCAAATCCAATTAGCTCGGCTAAATTCCTTAGCTCGATGTAATTTGTTTCGATAATAAAGGCAGAATTAAGTTTTTTCTCTTTGCCATCGATAAGGACATCCATATTTCTCATAGTCGCCCAAAGCTCTTTTTGAGATGAATAAGTCTTGATATCTGATAGGTCTTCATATGGCTTATTCGTTTCGATACTAACAAGATGTTTGTCGTTGTCGTAGTCAACATAGAATTGCGCCTTTGTTCCTCTAAGTGCAGCGGCTGCGTCACGAAGCTTTAAATAATTTTTCCCTTTTATAATATAAGCTCTAATCTCATGCGCCTCGCCGTTAACCGTAAACTTTTGAGTGCTCTCCACAGCTTTTTCCTCGCTCACAGCCATTGACATAGGCATAAATGTCACTAGCATAAGAACTACTAATAGTAACGAAATTTTCTTCTTCATTTTTTCCTCCTTGATTTACCCTGCTAATAAAGTATATTGCTTATAAATATATTATATCACTTAGAAAATATTTTGCAAGAGAAAAGGCTCTCGTGTGAAAGCCCTTAATAATCATTTAAATTGTATTCATAATTATATGGTCCATATTTTTGCTCAAAACTAAGCTTAAATATGGGGCCATCCCACTTCACTTCATATATATCAGCGCCCATTACATAGCCTTGATCACCAGTGTAGAAATTGTCCTCGATCTTGCGAGTGAAAAAGGCGTTCTCTCTTTTGTATAGGTCAAGGCTTGTACTAAAAAGAAAACTATCTTCGTGGACTATGGCTACGTTTTTGCCGTCATCTGACTTGAACTCGTAGTAACCATTGTCAATACGTGAGAAAAAATAAATGACACAAGCAAATAGCATAAATAGTATCGCTAGTCCCATAGATATGGATATGATAATTTTGCTAATATTCTTTTCGTAGCACTCCCAAAGCAGCCTAAGCAAGTAGATAAACCATATAAATAATATTAGACAAAGTATAAAAACAAGGTCTATAAAAACTATATGCGCTGAAAAAAATTTTATATTTAAGTCAAGTGAAGTGATTGACATAATTACTTTCATAAGCACAAGAAAGCCTATGTAAATGGCTGTTGCCAATAGATAAGCTTTAAATTTGCGTTTTGCAAATTGTTCTTTGAGTAAATTTAGCATTAGTCTAAAACTTCTACTTTTTCTATAATGTATCTCATGTACTCATCTTTTGACATAGATCCAGATGCAAGGCTTAGACCTAAGTTTATGATATCTTTATTAGTCAAAGTATGATTAATATTATTTACTTTTAATAAATATAATAAAAGCATCATTGCAATTCGCTTATTGCCATCATAAAAACAATGATTTTTTATTAATAAATAAGATACTGTTACTATTTTGCTTAAAATTGTTGGATAAAGTTCTTTGCCGTCAAAAGTTTGATAAATACTTTTTATTGATGACTCCAAAAGGCCAAAATCTCTTATACCTTCTAAACCACCATATCTATTAATAAGCTTTTCTTGAAGCAAAATTACTTCATCTACACTTACGTATATCACTTTGAAAGCTCCCTAAATGCTTCATCATACTCATTCATAATGTCTTCACTTATCTTTTCTGTATTATTGATCTTTAAATTCAGTGGCAAAGCATTTTCTCTAATTGATTGCTTTACAAACATGTTTATAGCTGTCGATACGTTTAGTCCAAGTTCATCAACTAAGTTTATAAATTTTTCTTTATCGTTCTTATCCATCGCTATCGTTAAATTGCTTTTTGACATAATATCACTTCCTTGTGTATATTATACAGCTATTGCACGTGAAAATCAAGTGTATTCTCAGTATTTTAGTCTAGAACTTCTACTTCGTAAGCTGAATCGATTGTAACAAGTGCACTCGATTCCAGCTCTGTATTATGAGCTGTGCCGTCGAAGTAGACTATAACTTCCTTACCTTCAATATCTTTTGGATCAAGCGGCTCTCTGTCCTTTTGAACGACTACATTATCAAGCTTTACCAAGAATGGATTTGGATATTCGGTATTTTTACCGAAGATATATTTAAACTCTTCTGGCACGTCAATATCTTTTATTCTAAGCATAGTAGCATCCTTTGTATCCTCATCACAAGCAACCTCCTCTACAGTTCCTGTGAAATTTGCGACGTATTTTTTGGTCTCGCTCCAATTGTCGCCCGTAGAGAACAAAAGGTATTTTCCTTCATAATAAATAGTTATGAAGCCCTCGTCAGCGTATTGGTACTCGCACTTGTCAAAGTTTGACTCGCCGTCATTCTTTGGAAACTCATTGGTAGGAACAACTTTGTCAATCTTGCCGTCCATGGTTCCGCAAGTGACTAGATTATTTAGACAGCCAGTATCTTTGTATAATTTTCCGTCCACCATAACAGCTGAGATTATAGCTCCTTCGTCAGTATGATCTGGCTCGTCGATTTCGTTTGCTTCATTTGTTCCGTTTGTCTCGTTTTCTTCGCTTTTTTCATTTGGCATCTCATTTGGCTTTTGACACGCAAAGGCACTTAGCATAAGGGCCAAAGACATCATTATAAGTAAAAACTTTTTCATAGTATCACTTCCTTGTATATAGTATATCACAATAAAGCACTCCGCGAATGAATTATCACTAATTGTTACTATTTTGTAAGAAATAAAAGGGCCCATAGCACTGCCATGGACCAAAAAACTATTTTTCTAAAATCAAAACGCCTGAGCAAAAACTTATTTTTTCGAAAATTGCCTTTGGAAAATCTTTCTTGATGCTCTCATAAACAAGGTAGTGCTCGTCATCATCCCAATAATCCTTTGACTCTTCTCTGCAAGCTTCTAATGATGCAAGGTCCACAAAACTAACGTCGCCTATAAAAATTTTGCCACCATCATTAAGAAGGCTAAGTAAAGCCTTTAAAAAATCTTTTTTCTCAGAGTCAATTATGTGATGAAGTGAATATGTTGCGAGTATCGCGTCATATTTTTCACTCAAAATGTTCTTGTCTAGTGCTTTTGTGAAGTCGCCTTCATATAATTTTGCCTTTGGCATTTTTTCTTGCGCTATATCAAGCATATTCTTTGAAAAGTCTTGACCGTGTATCTCAAGGCCGTCATTATAAAGCTTTTTCGTTAAAACTGCCGTGCCAAAACCTATGTCAAGAACTTTCTTTGCCTTCATTTTTCTTACGGCGTCGTAGATGTATGCAAGAACATCTTTATATCCAGCGAAAGGATATGTGTCTTCACTCTCAGAGATTTCAACAGTTTTGTCGTAATCCTGGGCCCATAAATCAAAACCAAATTTGTCTAGCATATGTCCTCCTATAATCTTTCTTTTAATAATTATACCATAAAATTCATATTAACTCAAAGAATTTAGGTGGGTTTCCACCTTTTTTCTTCGTCTATCATTTACGCAGTGGCACATCCATTCTCAAGGCATAAAAAAAGTATGCACCAAAAGGTACATACTTCGTGTAAATATCTTAGTCTTCTAATGCTGCATCGATCTTAGCTTTGTCGAAGCCAAGTATCTTTTCATCGCCTATAATGATAACTGGTACGCCTGTAAAGCCCATCTTCATCATTTCCATCCTAGCGTCTTTATCTTCTGAGATGTTCTTTTCTGTGTACTTGATGTTCTTTCCATCTAAGTACTCCTTTGCCATGTGGCAGAATGAACATGTAGTGCTTGTATAAATTGTAATGTCTTTCATTAATATCCCTCCTAAATTTTGTCTATGAATTGTCACTAGATATATACCCAGGGCTAAAGCTTTTAAAACAAAAAGAGCAGAAATTAATCTGCTCTTTGATATATTTCTATTACTTAGAAATTATTGTTCCAGTTTTTCCTTCGATACCTTCGCCTGCTTTTTCAAGTGATGTGATTAAGCTAACTCTGCCTGGTTTTGACTCTGCAAACATGATTGCTGCTTCAACTTTTGGAAGCATGGATCCTTTTGCGAAGTGTCCTTCTTCTGAGTACTTTTTCATCTCATCTACTGTCACTTTATTAAGCTCTTCTTGGTTTTCTTTACCGAAGTTTATGGCAACTTTTTCAACTGCTGTTAATATGATTAGTTGATCTGCATCAACTATCTCAGCTAGTTTTTCTGAAGCGAAGTCTTTATCGATAACTGCTGCTACTCCTTCGTAGCCGTCGCCGTCTGCGATAACTGGGATTCCGCCGCCGCCAACTGTGATTACAACGTCTCCTGCTTCGATAAGATGACCGATTAAATCCTTTTCTACTACGTCAATAGGCTTTGGTGAAGCTATAACTTTTCTGTAGCCTCTACCTGCGTCTTCAACGTATGTGTCGCCTGTTGCGGCCATAAGCTTTTCTGCTTCTTCTTTTGTATAGAATAGGCCGATAGGCTTAGTAGGGTTTTGGAATGCTTTATCATCTTTATCTACTAAAACTTGTGTGATAACTGTAGCTACGTTTTTCTTGATGCCTCTTCTCTTTAGTTCTGCCTTGATGGCATTTTGTAAGTGGTATCCAATGTAGCCTTGGCTCATTGCGCCGCACTCTGCAAATGGCATATCGCCTTTGAATGCGTTGTTGATAAGGCCTACTTGAGGGCCATTACCATGAGCGATGGTAACGTCGTTACCTTGTTCGATTAAGTCGACGATTGGTTTTGCTGTCTTCTTAACTAATTCTTTTTGTTCTGCACAAGTTTTTCCTAGAGCGTTGCCTCCTAATGCAACTACTACCTTCATTCTATAGTTTTCCTATAGTGGCAACGATAACTGCCTTTATAGTGTGCATTCTGTTTTCAGCTTCGTCAAATACTCTTGAGTACTTGCTTCTGAATACTTCGTCTGTAACTTCCATTTCTTTTAAGCCGTATTTTTCACCAATTTCAGCACCGATCTTAGTGTTAAGGTCGTGGAAGCTTGGTAGGCAGTGTAAGAATATAACATCTTTGTTGCCTGTAGCTTTGATCATGTCCATATTTACTTGATATGGTTTTAGAAGTTTAATTCTTTCTTCGAATTTATCTTCTTCACCCATTGATACCCAAACGTCTGTGTAGATAACGTCTGCGCCTTTAACTGCTTTCTTAACGTCTTCTTCGAATTCGATAGTTGCACCTGTTTCTTTGGAAACTTCTTCCATTTCCTTAACAAGGTCTTTTGATGGCCATAGTTCCTTTGGAGCTAGGGCAACAAAGTGCATACCCATCTTAGCAGCGCCTATCATTAGGGAGTTACCCATGTTGTTTCTAGCGTCGCCTACGTAAACGAATTTGATTTCGTTAAATGGCTTTGGTACATATTCTTGTACTGTCATGAAGTCTGCTAGGATTTGTGTTGGGTGATAAAGGTCTGTTAAACCATTCCAAACTGGTACTCCTGCGTGTTTAGCAAGTGTATCAACTGTTTCTTGTTTAAATCCTCTAAATTCGATACCATCGTAGAATCTGCCTAATACTTTAGCAGTATCTTCGATTGATTCTTTCTTGCCCATTTGTGAGTCTTGTGAGCCTAAGAATGTAACTTGGCCACCTTCGTCCATACAAGCAACTTCGAATGAACATCTAGTTCTTGTACTAGTTTTTTCAAATAATAGTACGATATTTTTTCTTTCTAGTAAATCGCCTTTAATACCTGCTCTCTTCTTAGCTTTTAAGTCGCTAGCTAGGTTTAATAGGTAATGAATTTCATCTGGTGTAAAGTCTTTTAATGTGATGAAATTTCTGCCGTGTAAATTAACTGCCATTAATTTTAACCTCCGTAATTTAGAATTTTATTAATATATAATTTGACTATTTAACGTCTTCTCTGTAAAGTGGCATAGACATACATCTTGGGCCGCCTCTACCTCTTGAAAGTTCATATGATGGCATTCTGTGTAATTTGATTCCTTCTTTTTCAAGCAAATCATTTGTTACTACGTTTCTGTCATATACTACAACTTCGCCTGGAGCGATTGCTAATGTGTTTGAACCGTCGTTCCATTGTTCTCTTTGAGCGTCAATTCCTAGTCCGCCGCCGCATCTGATTAAATCAACTTTGTCTAAGCCTAGGTAGTGAGCTAGAACTTTGTCTAATGAGTTCTTTTCTTCAGTGATCTTAACTTTATCTCCGTCCTTAACCATTGAATAAACTACTAGAGGTCCTTCAATTTCTGGGTGGATAGTGAATTTGTCTTTGTCGATCATTGTGAATACTGTGTCAAGGTGCATGAATGCATGTGATTGAGGGATGTTAATTGCAAGAACTGTCTTGAATTCATCAGCTAGCAATACGTTTTCAGCAAGTTTTTGAAGTGCTGCTGCTTCAGTTCTTTGAGAGATACCAACTGCTAATACGTCTTTAGTAAGTATAAGTTGGTCTCCACCTTCTGTGTGGAACTTATCTTCTCTGTCATACCATCTAGGTACGTCTACGCCCTTGAACATTTCGTGATGGTCATAAATGTATTTACCAAATAATGTTTCTCTTCTTCTAACGTTTGACCACATCTTGTTGATAGCAACACCATGACCGATGTTTGCGAATGGGTCTCTTGTGAAGTAAGCGTTTGGCATTGGTACTGTTAAGAAATATCTGTCAGCGTCAGAGAAGTCAGCAAGTGTTTCTTTGCTTCTCTTAGTAAGCTCAGTCATTCTAGTACCAGCGATCATCTTCATAACCATGTCCTTTTCAGACTTTTGTTGTAGCAGGATGTCTTTCATGATGTATCTTTCGTTTGGTGTGTGTAGGTCAGCTTCGTCTAAGAATTCTTCGATTAAGCTTTCCTTTAGGTTTTTGTCCTTAATTACATCAGCAACTAAGTCTTCTAGATAATAAACTTCGCAACCACTTTCTTTTAATATGTTTGCAAAGTAATCATGTTCCTTAAGTGCTTGATCCAAATAAGGTACTTCGTCAAAAAGTAGTTCTTGCATAGTATCTGGTGATACGTTGTTGATTTCTTCACCAGGTCTATGAAGGATAACTTTTCTAAGTTTACCAATTTCTGAATAAACTCTAACTCCTTTTTCCATAAAATCACTCCTTTTTTATTATTAGCTTACGCTTATATTCTATCACAATGGATATCTTTTTACAAGAACTATTTACCCATTCTATTAATTAATTAAACTAAAACGATAGTGAATTTATTCTATAAGAATAATCTTTGATATACATATAATATGAAAGAAGTTTTAAAATTGTGCTATTGTTACTATTTTGTAAACATTATTTGCTTCAATTGACTTGTAAAGGGAAAAATGAAAAATCTAAAAAAACTTTTAATTTTATTAATGATGACAAGCTTATTCTTATTTAGCTGCAATAAGTCATCAGGAAACGATTACGTTGTTGATCAAAGTGAGATCAAATCAAATGAAGAAGACATGGACAAAGGCACTATCGCCATCAAGACTAGCGGTGTTAAGTACACTTTAAACCCTGAAGTTTGGGGCAAGCCTTTCGAGAACATCCACGTTTACAACGAACTACTTGAAAAGAGAGACCACGCTGGAGACATCTACGGCGGCGTTAAATCAAGCTTTGCTAGTACTGAACAAGCAGATGCATACGCAAAACTACTTATGGATCAAACACTTAGTGAAGAAGATAAAAAAGCAGAACTTGATAAAGTTATCAATGAATTCTCTAAGATGTGGGCTATAAATGTTATAGCTGATGACAAGATGCCAAAGGACGACGAAGGCCTAAAGGCACTAACAGGCTTTGACAATAACGAAAAACTAGCAAGCGTTGATGGATACAACTTTGTATGGTCATACATGAACAAGGCCGAAGGACTTACAGGCGAAGATCAAGAGATCTACGACAAGCTATATGAAGACCTTGAAAATGTTAAAAAATCTATCAAGGTAGCTAAGCCACTTAGCGTTGACGGCGAATCAGGTGCGGCTGCAAAATTCGATTTCGATACAAAAGACATCTACGGCAAAGACTTCTCTGCTAAAGAATACCTAGCTGAACATGAATACACAATCATGAACGTTTGGGGAACATTCTGCGGACCATGTAAAGCTGAAATGCCAGACCTAGCTAAAGTTTATGAAGAATACAAAGACAAAATCGGTTTCTTAGGCGTTGTATCAGACGTAGCTCCAGAAGATGATAAGATGAGCGACGCTATGAAACAAAATCGTGACGATATTATCGCACTTGGCAAAAGAATCATTGAAGATAAGGGCTGCGCTTATCCAAACCTAATCCCAACACAAGAGATGAACGACAAGTTCCTAGCAGCTGTAACAGGCTACCCAACAACATTCGTTCTTGATAAAGAAGGTAACATCGTTGGCTCACCTATCATCGGTGCTCAAAGCTACGAACAATTCAAAGAACTTTGTGAACAATTCGTTCCAAAAGAAATGAAATAAGATGAAGAAGAAAAAAGTCACACAATATGTATTCTTAGCCATGGCCATAGCATTCTTGTTTATAGGCGTGAAAAGACTTGATTACCTAACAGTTTTTAAGAAAGCTGCCAACATCTGCTTTGAATGCATAGGACTAGGTTAGAATTATGAAGATAGTTAAAAAATCAAAAAGATGGATGTCGCAAGTACTATTCTTCTTCGCATCCAATCCAATACTGCCAAATTATTTAAAAGGCAAAATATATCAAGGCGACTTGAAGAAGTACTGTGTACCAACACTGAACTGCTACTCATGCCCTGCTGCGCTTGGAGCCTGCCCCATAGGCTCCTTGCAAGCATCCATCGGCTCGCCAGCACACGCAATAGCTTTTTACGTACTAGGATTTTTATTCTTATTTGGAATACTTTTAGGTAGATTCATCTGCGGCTTTTTATGCCCATTTGGACTAGTTCAAGACCTTCTATACAAGATCAAGACAAAGAAGCTTGTTATTAAACCAAAGGTCGCTAAGTACCTAAGCTACATAAAATACGTCGTGTTAGCAGTCTTTGTAATAGGCATGCCACTACTACTAAAGGATGATTATGGAATGAGTAACCCATACTTCTGTAAACTTATCTGCCCACAAGGCATATTAGAAGGAGGCCTTCCATTAATCGCTAAAAATGCAGATCTAAGACAGATGCTAGGAACACTGTTCTTCTCAAAACTTACTATTTTAATAGTAGTTGTCCTAGTAAGTATATTCTCATACAGAGTCTTCTGCCGCTTTATCTGCCCACTAGGAGCTATATACGGCCTATTCAACAAGATAAGCTTCTATAACTTCTCCATCGACTCATCATGCATACACTGTAAAAAATGCGAGAAAGTTTGTAAGTTTGGCATAAAGACATACGAGAACCCAAATTCACCAGAGTGCATCAGGTGTAACGACTGCGTAAGACATTGCCCAGTAAATGCAATAAAAGTAAACCATCTATTCGGTCAAGTAGGCTGCAAAAGCTGCTCAAAGAAAGAAAATTTGACAAAGTAGCTACTTTATTGTATAATAATATAATAATACTATTGTAAACACTTGAAGGAGGATACGATGGACGAGATTATTCGTGATATAGAACTATTCTTAAGGAGAGCAGACTTTGCAGTCAGAGTCGAAGGTAGAAAGGTTTTGTCAGAGATATCAGTGACACCACCACAATTCTCAGCACTTCAATTTATAGTCAAAGAAAAAGACAATCCAATCAGCATAGGCGACTTAAGTAGATCCATGGGTCTTGCATTTTCAACCGTAACCGACCTTATCGATAGGATGGAAAAGCTAGGCTTTGTTGAAAGACGCAAAGACGAACACGACAGAAGAGTCATACGCATCTACCCACTTGAAAAAGGCATAAACGTCTTGGATCAAGTAGTTGCTCACAGAGTTAACTTCGTTGAGAGCGTTATCGATGGCCACTACACAGACGAAGAGAAAGAGCACGTTCGTAACGAGCTTAAGAAGCTATCAGAGCTGCTTAGAGAGAGCAAGAATAAATTAGAAAAGAAAAATTAATATTTACTTGAAGAGTCATACGAGAGTGTGGCTCTTTTTTTCTATGAGAATGGCTGGAGAAGCAACTTTGCTAAAATGAGTGAATTGATTAGATAAAGTAATTTTGATAAAGATGGTGATTTTGATAGAGAAAGTGAATTTACTAGCAATAGTGATTTTGCTTATTAAGCAATTTTGCTATGCTTAGTAATTTTTAATAAGATAAGAAAAATGCTTATCATGGCAAGGCCATAAGCGCAGGCAAAATAATTATCGTGGCAAGACCATAAGCATGGCATATAAAAAGATCCCGAAAATAATCGAGATCCTCTGATAAATATATTAAATTAAATTAGATTGAGCAAGGACTATAACCACAGTCTTGGCACTCTCTGCAGCCGCCTGAGTGATTCATCTTGCCGCCGCACATTGGGCAAACATCAGGGTTTTCAGCAAGCGCGCTCTTTGCAAGTGCATCTATTTCGCCTTGTAGCTCGTCTATCTTTTCTTTAGTAGATTTTTTATTGTTCGAGATCAATATGCCGGCTCTTTGGCAGCCATCTCTATAGATAGTTACGCCCTTAAGGCCCTTTTCCCACGCAAACATATATAGCTCTTCGACTTGCTCTACTGTAAACTCGTTTGGAACGTTGCATGTTGATGATATTGACGCGTCGATAAACTCTTGCCAAGCTGCTTGAACAAGTATTCTGTCTTTGTAATCAAGGTCTTTGCTTGTTACAATAAAGTCTGGAAGGTCCTCTTCGTCTCTAATGCCGTGAGCGTCCATGTACTCGCGAACGATTTCTGTATAAACTTTGTAGTAAGTGTCTTCGTTGTTTAAGCTTTCTGTCTTTCTTGTGTATGAAATTTGGAATATCGGCTCAACGCCGTTGGAGCAGCCAAGTAATGTTGAGATTGAGCCTGTTGGAGCCATTGTTAATAGCTGTGAATTTCTTATACCATGTTCCTTAATTAATTCGATTACGTCTGGATCGGCATTCTTTTGAAGGAATTTTGATGCCAAGAACTCTTTTTCTCTATACATTGGGAATGGTCCGTCTTTTTTCGCAAGCATAGCTGACTCTCTAAGTGCTTCATTTATCATGACTTTACCTATCTTTTTGATTAGGTCAATGGATTCGTCTGAGCCGTATCTAATGCCCATCTTGATAAACATATCGGCGACACCCATAAGTCCCAAACCGATTTGTCTAAGATTTTTAGCTACTTCTCTTTGCTCCTTAAGTGGATGAAGCTCTGCGTTTTCGTCTAGGACACCATTAAGATATCTAACGCCATGTTTAACGGCTACTTTAAAATCTTCAAAATCAAAGTAAGCATCTTCTTTGAACGGATATTTAACGAAGTTTGAGATATTTATTGAAGAAAGATTACAGCTACCAAAGGCTGGTAGTGGCTCTTCTGCGCATGGATTTACGCCTGCAAACTCGAAATCGTCGAACTCGCTCATTAGGTGCCACGAATCAATTCTATCTTTAAATAAAATGCCTGGCTCTGCGTCATTCCAGTTATTGTAGGCTAGCTTTTCGAATAATTCTTTCGCTCTAACTTTTTTGTGTATCTCTTGACCGTTGGCTTCAACAGTGAAGTGTAGGTCATATTCTGTATCGTTTTTAACTGCTTTCATGAACTCGTCATCAACATTGACAGAGATGTTTGCGTAAGTCACCTTGTCAAGGTCATTCTTCACGTTGATGAACTCTTCGATATCTGGGTGAGATGAGTCCATGTTTAGCATAAGTGCGCCACGTCTACCGCGCATACCTATAAGCCCAGTAACTAAGCTGAATAGGTCCATAAATGAAACTGATCCAGTCGTAGTAAGCGCTGCGTTATTGACTCTTGCTCCCTTTGGACGAAGTTTGGAGATGTTTACGCCGCAGCCACCGCCATAACTATAAGTTCTAGCAAGGTACTTTGCTGTGTCAAAGATAGATTCGATGCTGTCTTCGACCTTCGGCATTACATAGCAGTTCGATAGAGTGATCTTTCTGCCAAGCTTGTCAAGGCCGCGTCCTGCAAGTATCCTGCCCGCTGGCATAAACTTTTTATCGCTAATAGCCTTTTTTATATATTCATTGCCGCCACTAACCCTAGTAAGGAAATCGTTGAAAGTCTCGCTATCGTAGCGATATTTCTTTTCGTATATGTCCCTTTGAAGAGCTGTCATGTCCCAGCCCTTTTCTCTAAGCTTAGTTCTTTCTTGTCTGTAAAGAATGTATTTCTTCGCAACTTCAGGTCTATACTTCATTAGAGCAAGTTCAACTAAGTCTTGAATGTCCTCTATGTTGACAAGGTCCTTGCCATTAACCTCTTCAAATACTTCACTCGCGATCTTTTGAGAAACTTCTTCATCGACCCCTTTTTCAGTTTCCTTCATCGCCTTTTCGATGGCAATTTTAATCTTGTCTTGCTCAAAATCGACAACATTGCCATTACGCTTTTCTACCTTTAACATAAGTCCTCCTATCTATATATTGTTTAAAAATTATAACTACATACTAATTATAGTATAAGCAGCATGATTTTTCAAGATAATAATTATGAAATTATCTTCATAAATTTATAGATAGATTAGCTTTATGCTAATGGCCTTGCTTGTAGAAAATTGAGTAAAATAAAAATACTACTAAAGAATGATTTTTTGATTTTTCGCGAAAATGGATTTTCTACTTCCCAAAGTCAAATATTTTTAGAGTTTGGGAAATAGGAATGGTGAAAGCTGCTTGATCGCTTGTTTGTAAAATAAAAAAAGAACCTAGTATTAACTAAGTTCTTTAACTATAATCAATCTAACAAGTTCAATGGCTCAAGTACGAATCACCAAAGTTCTTGGGACCAATCCAAAGCATCGCCTTGTACTTACACAATACAAATTTCGCAGATAAAACGAGATGATTGGACGATGTGGACTGACGAGGCAAGCGGAATGTATAGATCATACCTGAGCATTGCCGAGGAGGGAACGAGTTCAAGGGATCGTTTTAGCGCGAAATCAAACTTCGTCACCCATAAGCCACCTAGCCAAGTCAAATACCTTAACTCCCTCCATAAGCGTCATCGGGTGTTTTGTATTAGAGATAATAATTTTTGGATAAGCATCTCTAATCGAAAGAAGTGGCTCTAGCTCTCTCTTCATAGTTTTTTCAGTGCTTATATCATCTGATACTTGTATATATATCTTCTCGCTCGCTTTCATCGCGACAAAGTCTACTTCTTTTTCATAAAGTTTTCCCACGTAAACTTCGTAGCCCCTTCTATATAGCTCGATGGCAACCATGTTCTCATATATCCTGCCATAGTCCATGTTTTTGGTGCCAAGTATAGCGGATCTAAAACCATGGTCAACTAAATAATATTTTTCTATAGTAGCTAGATAGGACTTGCCTTGTATATCATACCTATTCATCTTATAAAACAAGAAAGACTCACACATGTATGACACGTAATCGGCTATGGTCTTGTGATTAACAGGTTCTTTATCACTCTTCAAAGTATCCGCAATCTTTCTTAAGGAAGTGAGGTTCGCTATATTTGAAAGCATAAAATCCCCAAGCTTTTTTAGTAGCACCTTGTCTCTGATATCATGCCTTTGAACTAGGTCTCTCATAATGCTTGTCTCGTAAACGCTCTTTAAATAAGCCTTTCTGTCCTCGTCATTATTGTAGACGTATGAGCCCGCCATGCCGCCCATGTCGATATACGCCTGAAAAGCTTTGTCAATGTCCTCGTATTCAAAATATTCCATAAACTCTTTAAATGAGAATGGAAATATCTCTATACCAATATATCTACCTGTAAATAATGTAGCTAGATCGCTACTTAGCAAAAATGCGTTTGACCCAGTTAGATAGATATCAAAAAGTTTTTGCGAGTGAAGACTATTTATCGTTTTTTCAAAATGTTTACATAGCTGCACTTCATCTATGAAAAGATAATTATTTTTAGCCTCTTGATAGTGGTCCGTGATGTAGCGGTTAAGCTCTTTGTAGTCAAGCAAATCTTCATTTTCAAGTAATTGAAGGTCAATATAGATAATGTTTGCATTTGCATCGTTTTCTTCAAGATACTTTATATAGTTTTTAAGAAGCTCAGACTTACCAGAACGCCTCATGCCTGTGATAATCTTTATGTCTGGCGTATTCTTAAGACCTATGAGCCTATCTAAGTATTTTTCTCTTTTAATGATTTTCATAATATCACCTACTAAGTATATTATAGCACTTCTACTTCCCAAAGTCAAAAAATTTTAGAGTTTGGGAAATAGGATTACGAAATTGACATATTTACTTTCTCTCACTAACGTATTCACATTAAAGGGGCTCAAAAGGGCGGTGGGTTACCCACCGAGAAAGACTAAGCTCCAACTTTTGCATTAAAACAAGCCCTTTGACTAGTTTCGAATTATTTTGTCGCTGCGACGTATATTCATACGACTCACTCCAAAAAATTCTACACAACGTCAAATCATCTTGTTTTCTTTGCAAAATTTTAAAGTAAAACAATTAATTATCAGCGCATATGTATAGCTCATTACTTTTACGAAGCAGACATAGTAAGAAAAGTGTTTTTCACGAGCGCAGCATTCGGAGAAAACTGCAATTAGTGAGAAAAGATATGTTCCAAAAGCAGCGCATTGAGACAAATTGTTTCAATTGCTTTGCGCAGGACGACGGCCATAAATCCATCTAGTGGAGCGTAGCGAAACGAATATGGATTTATAGTCGGACAAGCTTAGCAATTGTCAATTTGGTGAACTAAGCTGCGTGGAACTATCTTTTCGATGCGCAAGCAAAAAAAGTAGCTCGTAATATAATATTACGAGCTACTTCATATAATAATTAATTATTAATCAATATCGGTAACACTATCGACAAAACCATCACAACACAAAGTATCATTGCGAATGTTCTTGCGAGTGACTTACTCTTTCTCCATTTGCGTTTCAATTTACTCATACTCTCCTCTTCCTCTGTTTTATTCTAGTCTTTCTTTTATCACAGAAAATATTATACTATGTTTATAAAATTTGTCAAGGCTTTTTACAAAATATTTTCGCAAAGCTAATAATTTTTACAAATAAACAAGTTTTATTAATTTCATGTAATTATAGTCGACGATGACGTTGTAATAGCCAGCTAGGTACTCATTTGTCGCGTCGTCGCCTGTGTCTGCAAGCAAATTGCCGCCGGCGATGTTATTGATCTTCGACTGTGTCGCGATGACTATAATATTCTCCTTGCCAACTTCTCTTATGACTCTCGAGGAAAATTGTTGATTGCCACGGCCAAAGATGTAGCCTTGTCCGCCAATAATTGTAACGATAATCTTTCTCTTAGGATACTTTTTTAGTGCCTCATAAATATCATTTTCGCTCGCATCTTTTTTGATGAGCTCCTTATTATATACAAGGTCGACGCCAAGAAGTGAGTTTTCAAGACCTAGAAGGTTCATAACTGGGCGAATGCTTGAGCCACTTCCGACTATATATAAGGTGTCATCCTTCATCTCATCAACAACGTATTGAGCGATGGACTCAAGATCTGCGTTCTCTGATGCACTTTGCGGGCTCTTTCCGACTTGCATCATTCTTCCCTTGTTAACTACATTTAGTGCACCATATAATTTTACGTTCAAAACTTCGTTTCTGAACGCTTCCTCATCTATATCCATGACTTCTGACTCAATTATCTCGTAGGATTCATCTAATAAAAAAGCTCTGATAACTTCTGAAGCGGCCTTCGGTGAAACGCCAAAGACTGAGCTATGCATCTTAGTGCCTGCAGGTATGCCAATCACAGGTTTTGTAAGGCCCACAGCGTCGTATACGTCACGAGCTGTTCCGTCGCCCCCAGCGAATACAATCAGGTCGACGTCCTTCTTAAGTATCTCTTTCAAAGCCATTTTCGTATCTTCCGCCGTAGTACTAGCCTCTGTCTCGTAAACGACCTCGTAATTCAGTCCAAGCTTTTTCATCTCATCCTCGCCGAGCCTGTGATTGCCCGTATAAACCTTGAACTCGTCCCTTATATCAGTGAGGTGACTAAAGGCCTCTTCGCACCTCAAGTGCGCCTTTTCACTCGCGCCACGCTTTATCGCTTCTTCGTATATAGCCTCGCCGTCCGAGCCCTTTAGGGCAACCGATCCACCGACGCCAGCCTTTGGATTAACAATTAAACCTATCGTCTTCACTGTAAACCACCTTTCCGTCCTTTATTGTGTACTTCACCTTTCCCTTTAACTTTTCACCTATGAATGGCGAATTTTGAGACTTAGATGAAGATTTTTCATATATATACTCTTCGTTAATGTCAAAAATCACTAAATCAGCCCTCGAGCCGACCCTTATCACGCCCTCTTCAAGTCCATAAAGCCTTGCAGGATTGACAGTCAGCATCTTTATAATTTTTACTAGATCAATACCATGTTTATGGTGTAGCTCATCTATTGCAAGTGGCAGAGCTGTTTCAAGACCTATGATGCCGCTCGGAGCACTGAAGAAGTCCTTCGCCTTTTCCTCAGCCGCATGAGGCGCGTGATCAGTCGCAATTATGTCAATGGTACCGTCCTTGATAGCGCGGGTGATTGCCTCTCTATCGGCCTTAGTCCTTAGTGGCGGATTCATCTTTGCTAATGTTCCGTGCTTTTCCACAGCTTCCTCTGTTAATGTAAAGTGATGAGGAGTGACCTCTGCAAATATTTTATCCGTGTATTTTTTATAATTTCTGATTATTTCAAGTGCATCCGCAGATGAAATGTGTTGGAAGTTTAATTTTGAGTCCGCTTTTACTGCTAGATACGCATCGCGCGCCACCATAACAGCCTCGGCAATGGCTGGAGCTGTTTCGTTTTTGCCCGCCTTTTTAATAAAGAATGGATCTTCTTCATGTAAACTGATTGGCGCATCATATTTTTTCGCTTCAATTAGAGCGTCGTATAAGAGTTTCGCCTTCATGATTGGCTTGCCATCATCAGTAAAACCGATAGCCCCCGCCTTGTAAAGCGCATCCATATCTACAAGCTCCTCGCCCAGCATGCCCTTAGTCACGGTAGCATTTTGATAAATCTTTACGCCTAAGTCCTTTGATCTAACTAATATATCTTCTAGCGTATCCACATTATCAACTACAGGCTTTGTGTTCGCCATAAGAAGTACTGAGGTGTAGCCGCCTCTCTTAGCTGCAGCCGCTCCCGTAGTCAAATCTTCCTTATATGTTTGACCGGGGTCCCTAAAGTGCACGTGCGTATCTATTAGCCCGTGTGAGATATAAAGACCACTCCCATCGATCACGTAGGGATCATCTTTTTCAATACGCTCTTCTATGGCACTCACTATGCCATTCTCAATAAGCATATCGACGCGTCTAATGCCATTTGCAATTGTATCAATAAAATTAATATTTTTAATTAACATAAAAAACCTCCATCAGCATTTTAATATTTATACCCAAAAGGGATGAATTTTGTGCGCCTTTATGTTATAATATAAAAAAAGGAGGAATTACAATGGCAGAAAAAATTTCATGGCTAAGCCTTTCAAACGATGTGCTTGAGGACGTTACAAGCTACAACGAAGAGTACAAAGACTTTTTGACAAAAGCAAAAACTGAAAGACTAGCAGTTAAAGAAATCATACGCATAGCTGAAGCTAACGGCTTTAAGGACTTAGAAGAAGCTATCAAAAACGGAACAAAGGTTAAGAAGGGCGACAAGCTTTACTTAAATAACAAGGAAAAATCAGTTTTAATGTTCGTTATGGGCGAAAAGAAACTTGAAGAAGGCCTAAGAATAGTTGGTGCTCACATAGACAGCCCAAGACTTGACCTTAAGCCAAATCCACTATACGAAGCAAGCGAACTAGGCTTTTTAAAGACTCACTACTACGGCGGAGTTAAAAAGTACCAATGGACTACAATCCCACTAGCTTTACACGGCGTTGTTTATACAAAGGACCTAAAGAGAGTTGATATATCTATAGGTGAAGACGATGACGATCCAGTATTTACAATCACAGACCTACTAATCCACCTATCACGTGAACAAATGCAAAAGAAACTTGCTGAAGGCATACTTGGCGAACAATTAAACGTGCTTATGGGCTCAATACCATTGGCAGATGACGATGACGACGATGACGAAAAGAAAGACAAGTCTAATCGCGTTAAAGCCAATGTTATGAGAATCATCAACGAAAAATATGGTATAGAAGAAGACGACTTTAAAGTTGCCGAAATCGAAGTAGTTCCAGCAGGCAAGGCTCGTGACCTTGGTATAGACAGATCCATGATCTTCAGCTATGGCCAAGACGACAGAGTTTGCGCATTCGCAGGACTTAAGGCAATACTTGACATGAAGCAAGGCGAGCACACAGCTCTAGCTATGTTCATGGATAAGGAAGAAGTTGGCTCTCAAGGCAACACTGGTATGGCAAGCTACGTTCTTGAAAACGCTCTACATGAACTAGCTGCACTAGAAGGCGAATACTCAGCTCTTACAGTTAGAAGATGCCTAAAGAACTCTTGGGTACTTTCATCAGACGTAACAGCAGCTTATGACCCTAACTTCGACTCAGTTTATGAAAAGAACAACACAGCTGTATTAGGCGGCGGAATCGCAGTAGCTAAGTACACTGGATCAGGCGGAAAAGGCGGCTGCAACGATGCAAACGCAGAATTCTTAAGAGATGTAAGAGATATCTTTGACAAAGCAGGCGTTGCTTGGCAAACAGGCGAACTTGGTAGGGTTGACGCAGGTGGCGGCGGAACGATCGCCTACCTACTAAGCAAGTACGGAGCAGAAGTAGTTGACTGCGGTACAGCAGTTTTAAACATGCATGCACCAAACGAAGTTACTTCAAAGTTCGACACATACATGTCCTACAAAGCTTATAAAGCATTCTTTGAATAAAATACATGAGGCACCTTAATTGGTGCTTCTTTTACATATTATATACGAGGAAAATTATGAAAGATTATAAGATTATAGATGAAAAATATTTGATAAGCACTTACTTAAATGACATAGGCGTCACAAACATCATGAGCCTTAGACCCATAGATATAAAAGGAGATGAAGACTACTTTGTAAAAGAGCTTCCAAAAGTACTTGAGCATATCGGCCTTGATTATAGCAGTATAAACGTTACACGCCAAGTGCACTCCAATAACATTTTTTATGTTAATCGCTATGCCAATGGCGGGGTGAATTTCTACGACGAGACAGATGGACTTATAGGGCTCAAAGGCGATGTGCTTGTGATTAAGAGCGCAGATTGCCTACCCGTAATAGTCTACGATAGCGTCAATGCGCGCATCGCAGCCGTTCACTCAGGCTGGAAAGGCACAGCAAACTCCATAGTTAAAGAAGCAATCACGAAGATGGTCTCTTTAGGATCAAAAGCATCAGAGCTAAAAATTTACGTCGGACCGCATATACAAAAAACATCCTTCGAAGTGATGGACGACGTAAAAAATGTATTCGAGAAGAATTTTTCTTATAAAGGCATTATCGAAAAGAAAGACGAAACGCATTACTTGATTGATTTAGGAAAAGTAGTTAAGCTCGATGCAATAAGTATGGGGGCTAAAGAAGAAAATATATACTTATCAAGCCTAGATACAGTCACAGACGAGCGCTTCCACTCGTATAGACGGGATAAAAAAGATTATGGGCTGATGTATACATTAGTTTGTATATAAGAAATGAAAAAATTGTCGCGAATATTGTATCATATTCGCGACAAATCACTCAAAAAAGCAATGCTAGCTAAATTAACTTAGCTAGCATTTTTATTTTTTCCAACGCACTATAAACGTCTATATTAAGCCATTCTATAAATCCATCCAAGTAAATGGCGCAATTTCATTCCAGTGTTTGGCATGATTTCATCCAAGTGTTTGGCAAACAGTCTATGGCCTTAAAGATGTTATAGGCACCACATATACGCCATCTTTTCTTCTATACGCAAAAGGTGCTTGTGCGCACAAAACCATCATAAAAGATGCCTCTCTCATACTATTAGTATCAATAAGCTCAGACAAAGCCTTAAGCGTTTCGGCTCCCTCCTCAATAAGCTTGTCGCCGCCCAATTTTATCTCCACAAGACCATAAGCACCATTCCTCAAGTGAATGACAGCATCACACTCAAGTCCGCTCTTGTCCCTATAGTGATAAACATTGCCATCTAAAAGCTCTGAATATACCCTTAAATCACGAACACATAAGTTTTCGAACAAAAATCCCATAGTATTTAAATCGTGAGTTAAGTCCTTCGGGCCAATACCCAAAGCCGCCGCAGCGATGGATGGATCTATAAAATACCTAGTGTCCGTCGTGCGAATGGCTGTCTTCGAACGAATATTCGGGTTCCACGCAGGAGCATCCTCAATCACAAATATCTTTTTAAGCGCATCGATGTACGAATAAAGCGTCGTTTGATCAAAAGTATCAGCCTGATTAGCTAGCATATCTGCCCTTATAGTCTCAAGCGCTGCCTGTGAGCCAACGTGTCTTGCATAAGACTTAAGCAGCCTCTTTGCCTTCTCTGCGTCTCTCTTTACAGAATCAACCCTGCTTATATCATTTTGAACAACTGCTTCGTAGTAGTCAATCGCTTGGAATAAAGCAGCCTTCTCACCTAAACCTATAGACCTCGGCCAACCGCCTCTACATATCAAAAATGCAATCTCATCCATAGTTTTACTATTCACAGAAGAAATATCTTCCCCTTTAAAAAGATCACTCAAAGAAACAGATCCATCCGAGTCCTTCGACTCATATAAGCTCATGGTTCTCATGTAAAGCCTCGATATCCTACCAGTTCCAGTATGCATAGACGCATCAAACTCAGCTGGTACAGCAGAACCAGTCAATATAAACTGACCGAAGTCATCCCTTTGATCGACCTCATAACGAACAGCGTTCCACAAGTTTGGTGCAAGCTGCCACTCGTCAATTAGCCTTGGCACCTCTCCTTCGAGTAAAGCACTTGGGTTAAGCTCAGCCATCTGTTGATATTGCTTAGTCATATCTGGTTTATCTATAGCAATAAAGCTCTTGGCAATTTGCTTGGCAGTCGTAGTTTTACCACACCACTTGGGCCCTTCTAAAAGTATAGCTCCCTTTGCTTTAAGTCTTTCATCAAGTAATTTATCAGTAATTCTAGCAAAATAATTCTTCATGAGCGTCTCACCTCTTACGCTTATAATAGCACATATATACACATTTGTCAATATTAATCCGTGTAAATGGCGCATTTTTATCCAAGTGTTTGGCATGTTTTCATCCAAGTATTTGGCGCGTTTTTATCCAAGTATTTGGCACGTTTTCATCCAAGTATTTGGCATAAAATAAGAGCAGTCTAAACTGCTCTTACACATCTCATCTATTCATTTGTTATGTTCTTGATCCACTTCTTCGAAATTACTCTCGGTAGTCCTATGGCTGCCTTGGCAAATTCTTCGCCGCACGCCATCAAGTACACGTAGTGAAGAGGTAATTTTAATACTACTGCGCCAAGGAAGGCTAGTGGCACTCCTATGAGCCAAACGCAGCTCATCTCAAGCGCCATGGAGTATCTTGTGTCTCCGCCGCCTCTAAATATGCCGACTATAAGGGTCGAGTTATGTGTCTTAACGAAGAGAGCAATACCCATGGTGATGAATAAATCTGCGGCTATGGCTTTTGATTCTGGCGTTATGTTTGGGAAGATAACGAAGAAGGACTCTCTAAATATGATCATCAAAGCGCCGAGTACAATTCCTGTCAAGGCTGAGAGCTCTAGTAACCACGTTCCATATCTATACGCCTGATCCTCGTCGCCCGCGCCGATTGAGTTGCCGACTATAACTGTACAAGCGCCGGCTAGTCCCCTAGCTAAAACAAAGAAGATGTTTTGCACTGTCATACCTATCTGCAAGGCTGTAACGCTCCTTGTGCCAAGCTTTGCGTAGGCTATCTGATAAATTATTTGTCCTAAGGACCAGAATGTTTCGTTCAAAATTACTGGGCCCGCTGTCTTTAGATAAAGTTTTTTGAAATGGCTGTCGAATGTAATGAAGTCCTTAAGTTTTCCTGTAAGTGGACTTCTGTGCTTTTTAAGTGTTATATATAAAACGATAAATTCAAGTATACGAGCTAAGATAGTACCTAGAGCGCCACCCGCTACGCCCATAGCTGGAAAGCCAAGTTTACCAAAGATGAAAACGTAGTTAAAGAAGGCGTTTCCGAAGAAGGCAAATGTCGATGCAACTAGAGGCGTCTTTGCATTGCCTATGCTTCTCATTGATACTGAATAAATGAAGTTCACTGCTGTAAGTATATATGAGAAGGAAACTACTCTAAGGTATGTAACGCCGTAAGGGATAACGTTTGCGTCATCTGTGAAGATCCTCATCAGCTGTTCTGGTATAGCTAGCGCCAGTATTGTGAATATACTTGCCACGATCACGGATAGCATCAAAGCCATACCATGTGATTTTCTCACGCCTTCGTAGTCTTCCTTGCCATTGTATTGAGCAATCATAACTGAAGTACCTGTCGCTATACCAAAGCAGATAATTGTCATAAAGAAGAAGATTTGGTTTGCAAGACCAACTGCCGATATCGCATAGTCCCCTAGTGACGATATCATAGTCGTATCCAGTGTATTAAGTACACTTGCGAGTAAATTTTGAAGTGCGACTGGCACTGCAAGGCTATATACTAATTTTAAAAATTTTTTATCCTGAAACATTTCACGTAAATTTTTCATATAACTCATCCTTTCAATTCAATAATTTTATCATTTACGAGATGACTTGTCAAGACATTTCGCCTTACGAATGGAAAAGATATTCTATTATATATATAGATGTATTTTTGCAAAGAAAAAAGAGCCTGTTTAGAGGCTCATATTTCTAATAACTAATTAAAAATTACTAATTTTCTTCCATTACTAGTATTTCTTCATCAGCTTCGTTTTTTGCGTCTTCAACAGCTGCTTCGTAAGCTTTGTAAACTTTTTCTTCGATGTCAGCTCTTGCTTCTGAGTTGATTGGGTGGGCTACGTCTCTGTAAGTACCATTAGGTACCTTTCTTGAAGGCATTGCAATGAATAAACCTTCTCTTCCTTCGATAACTTTGATGTCGTGAACAACAAAAGCGTTATCAAAAGTAACAGAAGCTGTTGCCTTTAAGTTTAAACCTTCCTTGTCAACTAGTCTTACTCTTACGTCTGTGATTGTCATTTTCTCCATCCTCCTAATTCAGCTAAAATTTGCTTGATTTTTATCATAATATATATTATGATAGTTATATAAGCGAAATTATAAAATAGCTTATATATATATTATACTAAAGAGTTGAATTATTTTCAAGTACTTTTTATATATTTAGGAGGAAAAATGGGATTTTTTTTGAAAAAACACAATATTGATAATATATTTTTCATAGGTATAGGCGGAATAGGCATGAGTGGACTTGCTGAACTGCTTATCTCGGAGGGCTGCAAAGTTAAAGGCACTGACACAGGTGAATCGCAAATCATAGAAAGACTTAAGAAGATGGGCGCCGTTGTATACAATAAGCACGAGGCAAAAAACGTTGAGTCATCAAAGGTAGTTGTTTACACTGACGCAATACGTCCAGACAATCCAGAGCTACTTAGAGCGAAAGAGCTTGGCCTTGAGATCTATGATAGAGCAAGCTTCTTAGGCGAAGTGATGAAGCTCTTCCCTAACTCGGTTTGCGTTTCAGGTACACACGGCAAAACTACTACAACATCGATGATTGCATCAATCACAACACATACGCAAATGGATCCAACCATACTTTTAGGTGGCGAACTTGACGAAATTGGCGGCAATATCAGGATAGGTAAAGGAAATATCATTGTCAGCGAGGCCTGCGAGTACAAGGCAAACATCTTAAAATACAATCCTACCATGGCCATGATACTAAACATCGACGAAGACCACTTAGACTTTTATAAAAACATCGAAGACATCATCGCCACATTCAAGAAATACGCTGACGACGTGCCATCAACTGGCTACGTCCTATATAATAAAGACGACGAGCACGTCATTGAAGCGATAAAAGACGTTAAGGCTAAAACCATCAGCTTCGGCATCGACTCAGACGCCGACTATAAGGCAGAGAACATCACTTATGATGACAATGGCTGCGCGAACTTCGATTTAATTCACAACAACGAAAAAACTGAGATCAAGCTAAGCGTTTTAGGTAAGCACAACGTTTATAATGCGCTTGCTGCCATCGCCATGGCGAATACTTATGGCGCTTCACTACAAGATATTAAGAAATACATCCTTCTATACGCCGGCGTTCACAGAAGGATCGAGACAAAGGGCTATATAGGCTCAGTGCGCATCATAGATGACTACGCGCATCACCCAACAGAGATCATGGCGACACTTGAAGCCGTGAAGAAGATGGCTAAAGGCAGGATCATCACCATCTTCCAGCCACATACCTTCACTAGAACGCAAAAGCTTCTAGAAGGCTTTGCCGAAGCGTTTAAAAGAAGCGATGTAACCATCATCACAGACATTTACGCTGCGAGAGAAAAGGATACGAAGCTTGTTCACTCCAAGGACCTGATCAAGTCGATGAAGGAGCACGGCTACAATGCGATGTATATATCGAAATTCGAGGACATCGAAAATTATCTTCTTGACAATTTAAGGGAAAACGACATCATCTTAACTGTCGGCGCTGGCAATATCTACAAGCTTGGCGAGGACCTTTTAGAGATTAAGGATAAGTAATATAATAGAATAGTTTTACAAAGCACACAGGTTTTTGTGTGCTTTTTTTATGCTTATGGCCTTATTGCGATAATTGTTTTGCCACGATTATGGTCTTGCTCCTCTGCTTATTTTTTCACTTTGCTAATTGTTTTGCCACGATTTTTATTTTTGCTATCTTTAGTAATTTTGCTTTTGAAAGTAATTTCTCCATATCAAACGCCCGTCATATGCCATTTGCGCGGCGGACTAGAAGTGCCCGTAATATGCCATTTGCTCGTCATACTATTAATAAAAAACGATTTACGTGCAAAACGATATAAGTGAATTTTAATTTGCAGAGAAAGAAGAACCTCACCCATCATCAAAGCTAAAGCTTTGGATGGGCCCCGAGAACCTTGGTGCTTCGCACACAAGATGATTGAACTTCGCTTCACTCGTTCTCTTGGTGCATTGACTTAACTCGTATGAATATACGTCGCAGCGACAAAATAATTCGAAACTAGCAAAAGGGCTTGATTTAATGCGAATTAAGTAAAAGCTCCCCACCATTATCATAGCTAGACCATTGACAAAATTAATACTTAAGGCGTTAAGTATAAGTGTTTCTTATGCTATTAATAAAAATTTATCATCTTTCAATCTATTTACTCTTTATTTACTTCTATGTTATAATAAAGAAAAGGAGGGAATAATATGATTAATACATATTTAGCATTTAAGCTAGAGCCCATAGTCAAGGCGATCAACAGTGTTTTATGGTCAAAGTTTTTGATGTATGCGCTTTTAGCTTTAGGTATATTCTATACTATATATCTAGGTTTTCCGCAGATCACTAAGCTTGGTCTTGCGTTTAAATACTCTTTTGGCGGACTATTTAAAAAGAAAGATAAGAGTAAAGAAAAAGATGATGGCGAGGTCGAGGTAAACTCTTTCCAAGCGCTTGCTACGGCGATTGCCGCTCAAGTTGGTACTGGTAACATCGGCGGTGTTGCTACTGCAGTTGCATCTGGTGGACCGGGTGCGATTTTCTGGATGTGGGTTTCAGGTATACTTGGCATGTCAACTATATTTGCTGAGGCGGTTCTTGCTCAACTATATAAGGAAGAAAGGGACGGCGAGCCTGTCGGCGGACCATCGTACTACATTTCCAAGGGTCTTAATTCAAAGGTCTTGGCAAGTATATTTTCAGTCGCTATAATTTTAGCTTTGGGCTTTGTCGGCAACATGGTTCAATCGAACTCCATAGCCCTAGCTATGTCGAACGCGCTAAATGTTAATGCGCTTTATATCGGTATCGGACTTGCGGTTATTGTTGGCTTTGTCGTTATGGGCGGCGTCAAAAGAATCACGTCTATGGCTGAGCTTGTAGTGCCTTTCATGGCGCTTATCTACATCATCGGTTCATGCGCTATACTTTATATATACAGAAATCATTTGGGACTAGTTTTTTCTGGCGTATTTAGAGAAGCCTTCTCAACTGAAGCGGTTATCGGCGGTATGGCTGGTACTGTTATGAAGGAAGCGATTAAGAATGGTGTTGCAAGAGGACTTTTCTCGAACGAAGCTGGTATGGGCTCGACGCCTCATGCTCACGCGACTGCAAAGGTTAAGGACCCTTGTATACAAGGTTTTGTAGCGATGGCTGGCGTTATTGTTGACACTATCGTTATCTGCTCAATCACTGCGCTTATAGTTCTAGCAACTGACGCTCACATGTCGGGTGCAAAGGCTGTTGCCATCACTCAATATGCGTTCACAGCGGCTTTTGGTAAGGTTGGAACCATATTCCTAGCAGTGTCACTAATGTTCTTCGCCTTCACGACTATAGTCGGTTGGTACATGTTTGGCGAGATGAACATCCGCTACTTATTCAAGGGAAAGGCAGCCATCAATGTATATAGAGTGCTTGTGCTTATATGCATCGTTGTTGGCTCGGTATTCGGCTCAAATCTAATTTGGGACCTTGCCGACACATTCAACGGCTTCATGGTCATCCCGAACCTTATCGCTCTGTTCTTACTTGCGCCTCAAGTAAAAAAGGCGTACAAAAACTATTTGCGTAGAAAAGACATGGGCGAATTGGATTAATTTTGTATATTGAAAGGCTCTCACCATATGATGAGAGCCTTTTTTACGTGTATAGAGCTATAATATTGTCATAAAACTATTTATCAAAATTTGCTTTTAATAGAGCTTCGAGGCTATCGTAGCCAGATGGATCAAGCTCAGTCATCTTAGCAGTATACTCGCCTTTTGAGTCGATGACAAGAACTTTATTTTCATTGTCAAGCTTGTATTTAAAAGCAAAGATGCTGCTTAAGTAGTCTATGTCAAAGTAAAGAGTCTCGTCAATGACCTTCACTTCTTCAGGTGCGTGCTTCTTGTAGGCAAAACTGTCAATTCCTTCGTCGTCACCGACGAAGCTGTAGCTGATATTGTAGCTTTCGTTATAAGTATAGGAAAACTCCATGCTTCCAGGGTAAACGCCGTAGATGATTTCGTTGTCGTTAACGAGTTTTGAGTAGTCAGTCACTTGATCAAGAGCCTTGTCGTCAGCATATTCGCCACTCTTCCAAGCGCGAACCATGATCTTGTTAATGCCAGATGCGTTAAATAACCTTCCGCCAATAGTCTCTACGTAGCCGTAGTCTTCGCCGTCAACACTTACAGCGTATTCGATTTCTGCATCTTCATCTATTTTTTCTTCTGTTTTTTCATTTTCCTCGTCAATAGGCTCCTCGCCCTCTCTGGTCTCAGGCACTGCCTCTTCATTTGCATCCGCCTCTTCTATAGCCTTCTCTATAGCTTCCTCCTTGCTTGGTCCTCCGCACGAGACCATAAACATGGATATAGCGAGTAAAACTAATAATATTTTTTTCATATAATCACCTCTTATATTTCTTAATTAAATAATACCACGAAATGCGCTAAATGTAAAGAAAAAGTGACCTATTATAACTAAGTCACTTTGATTATTGTTTTGAGTTATCCTAAAATTTCGGATAACTCATTTCCTATTTCAGAAAAGTGCCATTATGGCAATAATTCTAAATAGATTCTAAATAATTGTATCCAAACTGTCTTTATTTAATAAAAAATCAAATAAATTTATAGTCACTATACCATTGTCATCTAAAAACGCTTTTACTCTGTCTTTAACTATGATTATCTTTTTAAATGAGTCATCAATATTTAATAAAGACTTCTTCTCCTGCTCTGCTTTTTCTGTCGATGGAAGTGAATACGCTGACTGGATATAGTACCTCTTAGTACCTAAATTAGCGATAAAGTCGACTTCCCTTTGCTTTCTTACGTCCTTATCATTCTTGTCTTTTTCTCTAGTCATAACAACACCAACGTCGACCATGTAGCCGCGTTGCCTAAGCTCATTATATATGATGTTCTCCATCAGATGCGTTGGCTCTATCTGCCTAAAGTTTAACCTTGCATTTCTAAGCCCCACATCTTCAAAATAAATTTTATAAGGTGTTCCTATATATTTTCTGCCCTTCACATCATATCTATAAGCTCTTTTTAAGATGAATGAGTCTTCAAAGTATTCAATAAACTTGTCAATGGTATTCGCGCTAATTTTTGTCTGTTTACTTGATTCAAATGTTGCCTCTATCTTTGATGGATTTGTTAAACTTGACATGCCCGATGCTAATACATTTAAAAGCTCCGCTAATTCACTATCTGAGCGAATGTCATACCTATTGACAATATCTCGTAAATAAACATTGTCAAGCTGAGTTTTTAAGTAATTCATCTTGTCTTCGTCACTATCCATAGAGCAAAGTGCTGGCAAGCCTCCAAACACTTGATACTCAGCGAAAGCATCTTCCTTGTCTATGCTAGTCGTTTGCATATACTCCGAAAAGCTAAAAGGCATAACATGAATTTCATCGCCGCGGCCTGCAAACTCAGTTATTATGTCCTTTGATAAAAATTTTGAATTGCTTCCAGTAACGTAAACATCAAAGTTATCTTGACGCAAAAAACCATTTAAAACTTGCTCAAACGATGCGAGTAGCTGCACTTCATCAAGAAGTATGTAGTACTTGTCCTTAGTTTGTGTCTTGTCCTTGATATAATCTAAAAACTTCTTTGGATCAACAAGCCTCTCCCCACTCAAAATATCTAAGTCTAAGAGATCTTCACCAATCTTAAGAAGGTCATCACCCGAATCAAAAGCGAATTTAATTATATGCTCCTCATCTACACCACTTTCAATTAAGTAATTGTAGAAGATAGTGTTTAGTAAATATGACTTACCGCACCTTCTAATCCCCGTAATAACCTTAATAAAGCCGTTGTTCATTTTGCGAATTAATTTATCTAAGTAAAAATCACGTTTAATTTCCATTCTTTCACCGCCATTCTATTTCAGAAAAGTGCCATTATGGCAATAATTCTAAATAGATTATATCACATTGCATAAATAATAGCAATCCTATTTCAGAAAAATGCCATTATGGCAATAATTCTAAATAGGATTTATTTAAAGCTAATTAATTCTTCCTCTTTTAATTCATAAACAACCGTCGATTGTAACTCTCCAAGCTGATTCGTCCACGAATCATATTCTACACGAATTTTCTTAAAGCCAAGCTTTTCGTAAACGTGCTGAGCTCTTTTATTATTTAGATTTGTCGTTAGGAATATGGTCTTCGCACCCATTTTAAAGAGCTCTTCTATAAACAAAGTAAGTATTACTCGACCAAGCCCCTTCTCTTGATAAGTGCTATCGCATATCTTTATACCTATCTCGCATCTATCATCATCAGAAAACTCATAGTTCATCTCGCCGATGGCCTTGCCTTTGTACTCAATCATCAAAACTCTGTGAGCATCGGTGTAATTTTTGATCTGCCGTTTGATTCTCTCTTCATTAGTGTTCACTCCGTTTGGGAAGCCTGCGTGAGCCATGACAGAGCCGTCATTCCACCAAGATGCGAGCTGAGCTGCATCAGTATCAATCACATTTCTAATTAATATGTCTTTGTAAATTATCTTCATAAGTACTCTTACTCCTTGATTTATAGATTCTTCTTGTGATATATAAATAATACCACGAAGGCGGCTAAATGTAAAGAAAAGTGACCTAGAACCAACTAAGTCACCGTGATTATGGTTTTGAATGTCCGATTTTCATCTCCAATGTCCGATTTTCTATTTCAGAAAAGTGCCGTTATGGAAGTATTTCTAAATAGCTTTTTTAAAATTAATCCAAATACTTGAGAATTACTCTCCACTCGCTTACTAAATCATCCAAGCTATACCTCGCATTAGCTGGACTTGTCGATGGCAGCTTCACTCCCTCGAGTCCCAAGCCCTTCTCGTGATACTTTTTGTAATATCTATACGAAGTTGCTCCATTGAGAAAAACTTCATTAATGTCCGCGCCTTTAATAATGCGGCTTAAGTCCGATGGCTTGGCATTCTTAATGCTTGTGTCGCTCGAGCCGACTATGTCACACTGGTAAATGGAGTCGTAGAGAGCAATTTTCTTTCTTGATAAAAAGTCTTTGCGCGTGGCAATACCATTATCAAGGTCTTCGCCAAACAAAATCTCCATAACGCGCCAAAATCTATTTTGTGGATGGCCATAAAAGAAGCCATATTCGCGAGTCTTGACCGATGGAAAGGAGCCAAGAATCAAAATTTTCGAGTCGCGCGTATAAAAAGGCTCAAGCGGATGGACTATGGTTTTGTAATTATTATCTGTCATAAAATTATCACCTCTATATTAAAAGAAGGCAAATATATTTATTTAGCCTTCTCATAATTTATTTTATTCAGCACTTAAGGCTTCTACTGGGTCTTTCTTAGCTGCTATGCTTGACGGTATAAGTCCTGCTATCAAGCTAAGCACAACTGATATTGCAATCAAGATAAGTGCCGCTTCTTTTGGAAGCACTGAACCAATAGTAGCTATGCCCGTTGCCTTAACCATAATCTTTGTTATGAATATATTTAAAAATGAGCTTATGCCAACACCTATGAGCCCTGATAGCAAACCTATAATTAAAGTTTCTGACATAAAAACTTTGTATATGTCGCCCTTGCTTGCGCCAATCGCCCTTAGTATACCAATCTCTTTTGTTCTTTCGAAGACGGATATATATGTGATGATCCCTATCATTATCGATGAAACGATAAGCGAGACGCCTACAAAGGCTATCAAAACGTATGATATGGCTGCAAGTATGTCTGTGATGGATTTTGAAATGGAGCCGATAAAGTCATTAAAGTTAAGTTTTTGTGTGCTTTTCTTACCTTCATTGTATTCGTTAATAAGCTTTTTGACTTTATCCCTATATTCAAAAACGTCCACAAATATCGATATCTTCGATGGATTATTTTCAACGATATAGACGAGATTTTCAAGATTTTTCTTGTAAGAATAGTCTTTCAAAAATTCATCATAAACGTCCAAGTAGTCTTTGTCTTTGCCTTTATTAAGCATATAGTCTAGCATGGCTCTGTCATTTGACTCTCTTGTCTTAGGCGCAGCAGGAGTTTTGTCGCGCATCTGCATATTAAGCGCTTGCATCTCTGCTAGCATCTCTTTCTTGTTTTGCAGCATCCACGCGTTAAAGCTAGTAAGGCTCTCGTCTGGTAAATTCCTTAGATAGTCTTTTGCCTGATCTATCTTTTCTTTTTCAGTATCAGCCTTGAATTTAAGTCCATTTAAAACATTTATGTCTTTATTTTCTAATTGTTTTTTAATAATTTCTTGCTCTGAAACATATTTAATCATTGCATCAGTAAATTTACTGCTATAGGCAAGCGGCGTTTGGCTTACATTGGAGTCGTTGTCAGCCTTTTTCCTTGCAATGCCAGCTATATGCATGCTGATGGCGGAGTCTATAAGCTTTTCTTTCTTATCCTCGTCATCCTTGATATTGATATAGCCAGCGTCCTTCTTTTCGTAATAGTCCGATGGAGTGACTACCTTGTACTCATGACCGATGATTTCCTTTGGGTCAATCTCAACTTTTTTTATGTCAACCTTTTTATTATCGTCCATATCAGAAAGAATTTTCTTGTATTCTTCCGAGTCTAAAAAGCCTAGCTCGTAGAAATTACTTCTTAAAATCTGATTATTATAATCAGTAAATAATACTAATTCGTCCTCTTTTTCAGGCCACTTGCCCTCGATTAGCTCGTATTCGTCTAAGACCATTGGCGAGATATTGCCGTCTTTGTCGCTAATAATCTGAGAAAAATTGTCATTGCTCTTTGATGCCGACATGCTAAAAAATTGATTAAAGCCAAAGCCGCTCTTCTTTTCAAAATCAGAGCCATTAGTATTAATCACTTTGCCCTTAGCATCCTTTGTATAAATGTCAAAGCCGCCATCATAAGCGTAAGAAATAAAGTGCTTGCCTACCTTTTCGTCTAGCTCCGCTTCATTCTTGTCTAGGTAGTCTTTGAACGAGGCAAGATCATTCTCATAGCCGCTGCCTGATATCTTTGACCTATTTGTAAGACCTATGTCATTTGAGCTAAGTTTAGATCTATCTGTAGTTTTTGAAACGTTGTTATCAAGCTTCGTAAGACTAGATAGGTCGATGGATTTGCTCTCAATATCGATTGGGAAAGACTTCAAAGCATTCCTTTGATTGTCAGCAATGTAGTCACTTGCACCATTTGATATAGATATAATGAGGGCAATCCCGATGATGCCGATGGAGCCAGCAAAAGCTGTTAGAAGCGTTCTTGCTTTTTTACTCAAAAGATTGTTAAAAGATAGTCCTAGAGCCGTCCTTAGCTTAAGAGCTATCTTCGAAATTTTAAAGCTGTCGCCCCTTTCTTCCGCTTCATAAGGATCCGTGTCAGAAATTATCCTGCCGTCCTTTATACCGATTATCCTTGTAGAATACTCTTCCGCCAATCTTTTGTTGTGCGTAACCATGATGACAAGCTTATCCTTAGCCAGCTCCTTTAGTAAATTCATTATAGATATAGATGTTTCGCTGTCAAGAGCGCCCGTTGGCTCGTCCGCAAGTATAATTTGTGGATCATTAACCAAAGCCCTCGCTATGGCTACCCTTTGCATTTGACCGCCAGATAAGGCGCTCGGCTTTTTGTGTATGTGCTCCTTAAGGCCGACCCTTTCAAGAGCTTTTATAGCCCTTTCTTCAGCATCACCAGTATTTTTATTCGATAAAGTCAAAGACAGCTTTACATTGTCAAGTATACTTTGATGATTGATTAAGTTGTATGATTGAAAGATAAAGCCTATCCTAACGTTTCTGTAGTAGTCCCAGTCCTTGTCCGAAAACTGCTTCGTAGATCTGCCATCGATTATAAGGTCGCCCTCGTCATAGCGCATAAGACCTCCGACTATATTTAAAAGAGTAGTCTTGCCTCCACCCGATTCACCAAGTATAGAAACAAACTCACTCTCTCTAAACGAAATCGATACATTGTCCAAAGCCCTTTGCGAAAAGCCTTCAGTGTGATATATTTTTGAAATATTTTTAAGTTCTAACATATTTGCTCCTTTCTTACACTTATTACCCAATAACCACCTTTGATAAATAAATATTTCATAAGCATAGATAAAAGGTAAACGAGACAAATAAAAAAGAAGGCTCTTAACCTTCTTCAGATTGATTTATGTTTATTATAACTAGTTCTGGCCTGTTAAAAATCCTCGGCACTCTCGTCGATTCACGCGCAAGTCCCCTACTGACTATCATCTCACTGCCATTGTCAAAGCGATAGATGCCTCCAGCAAACTTCGGTAACCAGCCTTCGTCTGGCGCGAAAGTACCGTTCAAAATGCCTGGGATGCGCCACTGACCGCCATGCGCATGGCCCGCAAGTATTAAGTCAAAGCCGGCATCCTTATACAAATTCACAAAAGACGGGCGATGAGTCAATAGCATCGTAAAAGCTGTATCGTCTCTTTCATCTTTAGCGCGTTCAAGCTCAGTCACCATGCCATCCCCTTTGCCTGTGTAGCGTGCCTCGTCTGGATCGTTCAGCCCAGAAAGACTGATCTCATTGCCATTAACAGCTGTGCGAATGGTCTTGCCACCGATGTCCTCAATGCCATTTGCTTCAAGCCACGCAAGCATCTCGTCCACACGGCGGCTCCAGTACTCGTGATTACCAGTAACATAGTAACACGGGTAACGCTTAGCCATAGCTGTGAGAAAGGTCTTCGTGTTATCATCAGGAATTTCGTCGTCAAAGATGTCGCCGCCCAAAAGAATCATGTCCGGCTTTTCTTTATCCACAGCATCAATCAGCGTTTTTTGATTCGCGCCATATTTGCACGAGTGAAGATCCGTGATTAAGGCTATGCGCATAGGAGTATTGATTTTATCTGAAGTGATAGTGTAGTGAACTATTTTTAGGCGCACGTCAAAAACTAGTAGCGCGAGAGCTATTAGCATGATGAAGATGATGTATTTAATGTGTTTTTTCTGTATTTTCATTTATTGCTCCTTTGCTTAATTATACCACAACGGCTAACATTTGCATATAAAAAAGCACCTACACCGTAGATGCTTTGTGTAAATATTTAATTGTTCTTTAGCTCTTCTAAGTTATTGTTGATCTTGTTTAATATCTTAATGATAATAAAATTTTGCTGCATAAGTCCTGAAACAAAGCTAAAGTCAGATGTTCTGTAAATGTCGTATAGCTCCTTGATATCGTCCTCGTCGAGCTCTTCTAATTGATAGCGATCGATAAACTTTTGTAAATCCTCCACTTTCTTCTCTTCCTTTGCTCTCTTATCTCCAAACATTGATTAACCCCTTTCTATATATTATTTCCTATTATAAATCTCGTCATGCACCTTGTGAAGCAGGTACGAAAACTTCTTCGACTTCGACTCCATAAGACCATGCGATGTATTCTTCATTATGTAAGTGGCTTTGTAGGGCGCATTTACATCATCGTAGTAATCTTGTGCGAGCTTATAATTTACCTGGTAATCCATATCACCGTTGATGTTTATGTATGGCACTTGATAATCATATCTACCCTTGAGTGAAAATGCCTTAAATTCATCCGACTTATAAAAATCAAGATAGCTTTGTCTATCTCTATGGAAATAAGAAAGCCAGTCTTTTATGCTGTAATTTGGATTGAACAAGATGGTGGCGAGAAGAGAATAGTCCGATCCATCTTTCATCATACTGAGCCCGTACTTATTTAAAATCTTGTTCTTCGCTTCAAGCGACTCCAAGCTGATTTTTTCTGGGTTTATCTTTTCAATGAGCTCGAGCGTTTCTTCATCGCCCTTCGCCCATTTAAGCGCTTGTGTCTTAAAGGCTTTTTCATTTTCCACTATATCCACAAGCTGTCCAGACCCGATAAGTGCCTCATAAAGCTCTGGGTAGTCTAAGACGAGATTTGCTCCATATATAGATCCCCACGAGTGCCCTAAAATACTTATCTTCTCTACTCCAAGGTGCTCGATTAAAAACTCAGTAAGTTCCTTAGCGTCCTTCATAAGCATCGCTTTTGTGAGCTTATCAGCATTTTGACTTTTATCATAGCTTTTACCGCAGTTCCTTTGATCCCATGTCACAACAGTGTAGATGTCAGCCCATTTGCGTGTGAAAGCGTAATCAATCTCACTTGTTGATGAGCCAGGTCCGCCGTGCAGGTAGAGTAGAACCGGATTGTTTTTACTCTCGCCATAGATATTAATCCACTGCTTTGTGCCGTTGATGTCGATGTACATGGACTCGTTGATGCCACCCTTAGGAGTGCGATTGTTTATAAAGTAGCCTATGGCGTGCGCCGCGAGTATTAGTAGCACAAGCGCAAATAAACTTAGCAGCAATACTTTTATAATTTTAATAGCTTTTTTCATTTTTATAGCATCCAAAATTTATACATGTCGAAGCTCACCATGACCAAGACTTGTGTTATAGCAAGTAGCGAAGACATTGTAAATTTGCGCTTTTCATCTTTTAATGCGTCTTCGTAATTATTCTTATATCCAAAAAATACAGTTGCTGCCAAAAGTATTATCAAGACTAAAAAGATTATGCTTTGCACTTTATAAGATGCTGCACTCCCGATGTCGCCTGTCCTATAGCCTTTGCTTAATCTAATAAATTCCACTAGTAAATTAATTAGCGCAAGTGCCATCATAGACGAAGTAAGGTACGAATATTTACGAAGTGGTTCAAACATTATTTTGCCCTTTCTCTTTTTTATTGGGTCAATTATGACTCCCCCGATAAAGATTTTTAATAGTCCATATACCCCAGCTATTATAAAGAAAAGCATGCATAAGACATTGCAGATGGCTTTAGGAGTAGAGACGACAAAGTCTGAGAATTGTGTCTCAACAACGCCATCTTCCTCATACCACCAAGTCTCTAAATCCTCTTCACTGTATGAGCTCACGCCCAGCGCGCCCAAAAAGGACAGTGGCCCTTCTATAATCCCACGAGTATTGAGAATTAGCCCTTTAGGTACAGTTCTTTTAGTCTGAGCAAGCTTTGAGTCAGTGAACTTGCCATAGACAAGCTCGTACATATCTTAATTGT
>ERZ1673697.897-NODE-897-length-40670-cov-10.226049_pt1 | contig 40670 bp, 46 predicted proteins | sample MGYA00580227_ERZ1673697 | MGnify/ENA primary metagenome ERZ1673697 (study PRJEB41218, sample SAMN15661759) | gut metagenome | host: Homo sapiens | place: Canada: London | collected 2015-08-20/2019-03-30 | study: EMG produced TPA metagenomics assembly of... | reverse complement strand
GAGCATTAGCCTTTTTATTTTAGCAAACTATATAGAATCGCGGAGACGCTTACGGCTGAAACGGGAGTGAGGGGATGTGGTTTCAGCTTTAACCGGCTGATTGTCTGGGCGTATTGCATAAAATGAAAGGGTGATGGGAGAAAGGGGAATGTTGACTTAGCGGAGGGAGAATGCGATGAACAAGCTAGGTTTGTACACTGAACGGACTAGGTCTGTGCGCGGAACAGACTAGGCTTGTTCACTGAACAGGCTAGGTCTGTTCACGAAACATGCTGGCGTGTTTAAAAAACGTATAGTTGTTTTTAAAAAAGATGAAGATCTATTTTTAAAAGATGAAGGCGTATTTTAAAAATATGGTGGCTTTTGTATGTATCGCACCCTACTCCATCAGCCATTGCACCAACTTTCAGTACATAATGAATCCGCCAACAAATATTACTGAAGAATTGGTGCAGTCTTCTGCAGGTTCGTGCATTTTAAAAGAAAGGACTGATTGTTAACGGCTTTAATATTTAATATGAGGACAAACATGAATGCAAAAAAGAAAACGCTGATGTACCGCCTTTTGTCCGGGGCATTGGTTTTGTTGGGATTCTCGGCATGTAGTGACGAGGAGGAAGAATTGATTTGTATGTACGGCACTATAGCGAAGCACTACATTCGCTCCTTGGTGATGGATGCGGACGAGAAACCGATTGAAGGTATCCGGACAGTGCTGGAATATAAAGGTATAAATGGAGAACTGGTCAGAGATACGACCTATACCAATGCAAAAGGCAGGACCGAGCAGGACTTGTCAGGAGGGATGGATGACTTGGAAACCGCCAAGGCCAAACTGACCTTTGAGGATGTGGATGGTGCGAAAAACGGTTCGTTCAAATCACACACTGTAGAAGTCTCGATCAAGGATACTTATTTTGGAAGAGAGGAAATCCGCGTCAAATTGGAGGAAAGGGAGAGTGATGAATGAGCCTTTATCCCTGCGCCATCGTCTCGGACTTGAGATTGCGCGGAAACTGAACAATGATTTGGTGAACCGGCATCCTTTGAAACAATTGTTTTGGGAATGCACCTTAAGGTGTAATTTGCATTGCCGCCATTGTGGCAGCGATTGTAAGAAAATGGCCGGCCATCCCGATATGCCGAAAGAAGATTTTCTAAAGGTGCTGGATAGTGTGGCGAGGCAGACCGATCCTCATAAGGTATTTGTCATTATTACGGGGGGCGAACCGTTGATGCGTGAAGATTTGGAAGAGTGCGGACGGGCAATTTATGACAAAGGTTTTCCGTGGGGAATGGTAACGAATGGGTTGTATATGACGCGCGAACGCTTCCGCCGTTTACGTTCGTCGGGGTTGCATACGGCTACAGTCAGCCTGGATGGGTTTGCAGCGGATCACAACTGGATGAGGGGAAATGCACAAAGCTTTGAGCGGGCTGTGGAGGCCATACGCATCATGGCGGAAGAGCCCGGCTTTGTTTTTGATGTAGTGACTTGTGTCAACAAGCATAGTTACATGCGGCTGGAAGAGATGAAGGAATTCCTGTTGAGCATAGGGGTGAGGCGCTGGCGGCTTTTCACGGTTTTCCCCGTGGGAAGGGCTGCAAAAGATCAGGAGTTACAACTTTCCAACGAGGATTTCCGTGGGGTGATGGACTTTATAAAAGGTACGCGCAAGGAAGGACGTATCCGGTTGAATTATGGTTGCGAGGGCTTTTTGGGTAACTATGAGGGAGAGGTGCGTGATTATTTCTTTGCCTGTCAGGCTGGGGTGTCGGTGGGTTCTGTATTGGTGGACGGGGCTATTTCTGCCTGTCCCAGCATTCGCGCGGATTATCATCAGGGAAATATCTATCAAGATGATTTCATGGAGGTTTGGAACACCAGGTACCAGCCTTATCGTGATCGTGAATGGATGCGTAAAGGGGAGTGCGGGGACTGCCGGTTTTTCCGATATTGCAAGGGTAGCGGTATGCATTTGCGTGATGGAAACGGGGAGTTGCTGTTCTGCCATCTGAAGAGAATACAAAAACTTTAAATAGACTGGATATGGAAAAAAGAAAATTAGTGAGCAGGATACTGGCCGGCACGTTGAGTGTCTTGGGCTTTGCGGGTTGTGACGGATTGGGCGGAAACGAGGATATGTATGGTTGCCCTATCGTTGATTTTCAGGTGAAGGGAACGGTGCTTTCGGAGGAGGACGTGCCGTTGGAGGGTATCCGGGTGGTGGTAAGAACTGCTTGGGACAATGCGGATGATAATGCCGATACGGTATATACAAATGCGAAAGGAGAGTTCAATAGCCATGAGTTGTCCACTATAGCCATTGATCAGCAGAAGGTTTATTTTGACGATACGGACGGTGAGAACAAGGGAGGTGCCTTTAAATCGGATTCCATAGCCTTGGAGAAGATGGATAAGAAACAGTTGAAAAAAGGGAATGGCTGGTTTGAGGGGCAATTTGAGTACACTGCTCCGGTAGTCAAACTATCGAAAGAAGAGAAAAAACCGGAAGAATAACGAACGAAACACTCACTTGTTTGTTTTCTGGTAAAACCTTAATTTATGTGAGTGATGAATGCATGGTATAAGATTTGGGATATTTTCTTTCCGGAAAAGAAAGAACTTACAGATGGCTATGTGGCAGACAAGGAAGAGGATATGCTTTCGAACTACATGGAGCTGGATGCGTTGATGCAGGTCATTTTTCCATTGAAAGAAGGAGAGGCTGACAATTAGCCCGCCCATCCTTCCCGGTCCAGGTTTCTATAACTGATCGCTTCTGCCAGGTGGGTGGAACGGATGTGCTCGCTATGATCCAGATCGGCAATGGTACGTGCCACTTTTAGGATGCGGTCATAGGCGCGTGCCGACAAGTTGAGGCGTGTCATGGCGGCACGGAGTAAATCCAACCCCTGCTCATCGGGCCGGGCATACTGATGGAGCAGTCCGGCCTCCATTTGTGCGTTGCAATAAATGCCCGGATGCGCGGCAAAGCGTTGTGCCTGTATCTTGCGCGCTTCTATTACCCGTCCGCGTATGCTGGCACTGTTTTCCGCACGGTTTTCCTCCGCCATCTTTTCGAAGGGGACGGGGACGATTTCTATCTGGATATCAATGCGGTCCAGCAGAGGTCCGGAGATGCGGTTCAAGTAGCGCTGCACTTGTCCCGGGTTGCAGACACAGGTCCGCGTTGGGTGATTGTAATATCCGCATGGGCATGGGTTCATGCTGGCCACCAACATAAAACTGGCGGGATAGTCCAGACTGTATTTGGCGCGTGAAATGGAAATGTGCCTGTCTTCCAAAGGCTGGCGCAACACCTCGAGCACGCTTCTGTTGAACTCGGGCAGTTCATCCAGAAAAAGCAATCCATTGTGGGCAAGACTGATCTCTCCGGGTTGGGGATTGGCTCCGCCGCCTACCATGGCGACAACACTAATTAACTATTAGGTGGTGGATTGGTATTTTTGAACTTTATATAAACAACCAATCATGCAAAAAAAAAGAGGAACTATACGAAATGTATGCTCCTCCTAAACAGTGTTATATAGAGAAACTTGTTTTATAGTTCTTCAATTTCTTCTTTGGTCAATCCAGTTGCTCCCATAATTAACTTTATTGAGGTTCCAGATGATTTTAAATAACGGGCAACTTCTATTGCTTTTTTTCTTTCTCCTTTATTTATTCCTTCTTCAATCCCTTCCGCCCTGCCCTCTTCCCGTTCAGTATTGATATTATCACGAAGGATTACAATATTATCCAAGTGACGATAGTAAGCGGCAAGCTCATCTTTAGTCATACTATCCAACTTTAATCTCTCACGGGCCTCTTCAAGACCGGGAGCTGTAGCTGTGGAAGGTATCTCCCCAGTGTTAAGATAATAGATCCATTCTTCCAGGGGACTTTTTGCTATCTGATTAAAACCGTTCACTTTCAGGATATAATATTCAGGATATAGCTGACTTACCGTATCCACCTTGAATGTCTGTTTCTGGAACGGGGTGAGTTCAAGAAGATCATTAGTGTGGATACCCCTGAATTCCGTCTTTCCATGATAAACGAAGTCCCTGCCATGTCCTAGGGAGAAGTAGACTATATTGACGCTATATACTTTACGGACCTTGTCATAGCTCTCCCCTCTGTTGATATACTCAGTGACCAGTTTGGAAGTACCGAACAACATACGCTGGAAATAGGCATATTCATTATTGTTCTGTACCTCTATCAATACCAGTTCACCTTTGGAGTTTTCAGCAAGCATATCCACACGGTTATACTTGTCATATTCGTCCTCCTGATTGCTCTCGCTCTCAAGAAGCCTCTGGATAATGATCTTCTCACCCAGTAACGTGGTGAGCAGGCCTTCAAGGACACTGAAGTTTGCCTTGTTTCTGAGCAGACGTTTCATCGCCCAGTCAAAACGGATTATCTGGTTTTTATTATTACTGTTCATAATGGTCTGATATATGGGTTACTACAAAGATAGGCAAAAAACTCAAGACCTCCAAAATAATATGGGTTATAGTGAAAAGTGGCTATTCTCAACGAACCGCCACTTTGTAATGAATCAATTTGTTTTATCATTCATGAGGGAAATCTATTTTAGAACAATCTTTTGATATATTCTGTTCAAGGACTCTGTGTCCAGTTCGTCTATGCTTATTATATATAATGCATCCGTCACATACACTTCTTTCCCTCCGAGAAATATGTATGCGGCATCAAAGTACCAGTTCTTACCTCTCACCCTCATGTCTATTCTGATATCGTTTTGTATCTCACAGACTTTTCTTATAGCCTCAGTCAGTTCTGTTCTTTCCATACAATGCTCCTTTATCCGGATACAACAGGGCACCCGGATTTTTGTTTGCGGACTTTTCATTTATATATCAAAGTGTGACCGTTCATTTTTTCCCTTCTGAAACCTTCCAAACCCTTATATATGAGAAAAAGCCTGGAGCATATACAGCACCATTGGAATAAGGTGCTTCAGCTTCAGGCATTAATGATAAAAATAATTACCGGGTTAATTCTAATTTCAGAAGATGATTGGATGATTAATTCGAGGGACAGCAACGGTACGAGTAGTTTTCACAGCTTTAGTCTTGATTACCCAAAGTATGCAGTCTGTCGGAAAGTCAAGTCAGATCGAGGAGGTTTGATGACGGCTTTTCTTTTTTTCTTCCCCTTTCTTGAATCCTTCAAAGCCTTATATGTGAGAAGAATATATAAGAGAATAGAAACGTAATAACAATCAATTAAAAATTAGAGAAATGGGAAATTTAGTAAAAGCATTGAAGATCGCCGCAAATGTAGCGGAGATCATCGTGGCAGGTTCAGTAGTAATAGAGCTTGCAGAGAAGTATGGTGGCAGATTGGGAAAGAAAAAATCCGCCACGGGTAAAGTCGCTACGGATACTGCGGCGACAATAACTGATAATACGTCCGATGAATGAATTATGACAAGGCACAGGACGTAGTTATAACGGTGCTGGAGGTGATAGCTTCGGTACTGAAAGGAATCAAGAAGTTGAAGAGTTTGAAGAAGAAATAACGGACTTTTCGACTTCTTTTTGTTTACCGGATTATTAACAACTAAAAAATAAGAATAGTATGGAAACAATGACTAATGAACTTACTGTCATTCCAAGAACAATCGGAATGATGACAAGAATGATGGATGCAGTTAATATCGAAGATGCTGTAATCGTATCTGAAGAGGAACAGAAGGAGCATCCGAATTTTATTGAAAGTAACACTTCGGGCATTACACTTGAAGAACTGGAAAGTAATTGCATTGTACCTAGTTTTGGAGATAATCAACTAACAATCAGCCACCAGACATTCATACACCGGATCGAGGAGGCTGCAAGGAGCTATTTTACGGGTGAGAACTTTGGTAACACAGAGATCAGAGTTTCACATAAAATCCTGGGCAGGGTTCCGGGAGCATTAACCAAAAAGAAGGAGGAACTTAAACCTGAGGACGAGACTATCTATTATCAACGTATGGCTTTCTGTTTTCATATCAGGTCTATGAGCAGAATGATGAACGGAGAAGAAGTACATTTATGTATCGGAGGTGTAAGAAGTCTGAACGAGGAAAACCTATACAACCGAAAATCACCGGAGAAATTTAAAATCTTTATCGGATGGAGAGTGAAAGTTTGTTCAAATCTAATGCTGACCAATGATGGTCTGACCGGAAGACTGGAAGTAATGAGTGATGCAGATATATACAGTTCAGCACTACGGTTATTTCGAGACTTTAATCCCGAACAAAATCTCAGGTTACTTGAAAACCTGGGAAGAACGAGGATCTCACAGGAACAGTTCTGCCAAATAATAGGTAGGCTCAGATTATACCAAGCTTTACCCGCTTCACAACTTAAAGAATTGCCAAAGGTGATTTTAGGTGATTCCAATGTCAATGCAGCTACGAAAGGCTATATAGAGAACCCTAATTTCGGGTTACGTGGCAGAGAGAATATCACTTGTTGGGATCTGATGCAGCTACTCAATGACGCTGCCAAACAATCCTATATTGATAAGTTCCTGGAGAGAAATCAGAACTGCACTGATTTTTCGGTTGGTATTCAAAGAACCTTGGATGGTGAGGATACTGAGAATTATAGCTGGTTTTTGAGTTAGACCTGAAAATAAATTGACTCACAAGGGAGAAAGATCTAAATATGACAAACATGATCTTTCTCCCTTTTTTGTTGAACCCTTTAACGGATACTTGATATGGAAATGAATGATATTATGACATGCATAGACAGATTGCCGCAAGGCTGTTCTGATAAAAGATGTGCTGGGATCCTGAAGGAATTACCGGATGAATGTCAGTCACGTATAAGAAAGACGTTTACCCTAAATCATTACAACAGGAATAATGTATAATCAATAATGAATATTAGAGATGAAATATGATTTTATAAAAGTTGGTGCCACTGTTTGCTGGCATGATCCCGAAGGTATATCAGAGGGTGAATACAAAGTGGCTTCGGTCCCGGATAATTTGGAGGATGACAGTGTGGTCCTTATAACTTCCGATTTTTCCGAGGCTGAGGTTTTCCCTGCAGAATTATCTCCGGTTTAATATTATAGGTTATGGAAAGACATGAATTGGAAAACAGCAGGGAATTCAAGGCTGCAAAAGAACTTGAACATGCCCTGAACGACTATGGGTGGAATGAGAAAAGGTTCGCTATTGCAGTTACCACATTCCACAGGACCCTACAACAGACTTTATTCAGAAGTATGGTTGAAGTGATTAAGATTATGGGAAGTGAAGGTTACGGATATGACCTGAGGAACAAGGCTTCCCATGAGATATGTAAGAAGATATTGGAATCGGGAGTTCTGGAAGAGGATACGATACCATTCATCTGAAAAGGTTGAAACATACCAAGACTAATATTCCGGGGAGGGATATTTCCGATTAAAAGGAAGTATCTCTCCTTTTTTATTTACAGACAATTTAAAAATCAAACGACTATGTTATACTATAATTTTTACGGTTACGAAGGATTCAAGGCCCTTTTCGGACTTGAAAAAAGAGATAACGGTACAGTGGCAAGAAAGAACAGGATACTGCTGAGCCACCTGAAAAATTCTGCACTGCTCAGATATTGCAGGGAACATAACGACTATACCCTGCTGCATATATACAATATGGCTGATCTACAAAAGAAGGTATTTGAAGCCATTATCAAATCAGGAGAGAATGATGGAAAGCTGCCTTATAGGGTGGAGCTGATAGGCAAGACATATTATTCCTCCCGATATCAGACTGACGAAAGCAAGGGTGTATGTGAGGATCTGGATAAAAGTTCAGTCCGCTATATAAATGTTGAACGTAGCCGAGTCTTCAAGATGAGGGCCGGAAAATTTATGAGAGAGCTTATCCTTGAGACAGAGATAGGAAAGCTGCTCTCTCCAAGTGCCGTAAACTGGCTTGCCGGAGATATTTTTACCCAGCAATGGCATACTTATACACATGGGAAATCACCTGATATGGAACTACATATAAACAATGAGTTCTGGAAGATATATGATAGTGGTCATTGCAAAGGTAATTTCGGTTCATGTATGGTGGACGAAGACCGGACCTCATTCTATCGTGATTCGGTAAAAGCCAAGGCAACTTACATAACAGACAAAACAGGATTGGTTGTAGCAAGATCCATTCTATTTACTGACGTTACGGATCAGGATGGCAATAAATGGAGGTTACTTGAAAGGCAATACTCTTCAGGAGGTGATGATGTATTGAAACGGTTACTGATTGACAAACTCATTCAAGGGGATTACATAGACGGTTATAAAATCGTGGGTGCATCCTGTCATGAAGCTAACGCATTTGTAGATATTCATGGGAACTCATTATCCGACAAGAAGTTTGAGATTGACTGTGATCTGGAACTGGAAGACACGCTTTCTTATCAGGATTCTTTCAAATGGTACAGTTACAGTCGGAATAAAGCCTATAACTACGAGAATTCCGAAACCTCATACAACCTTGATACAACAGACCTGAACCTTTACGGGGATGATGATGAAGAATGGGACGATTACCACCAGTATCACTGCTCCGAGACAATTTGTTGCTATCGGAACGGAAGGGAAATTTGGGTGGATTCGGAGAACCTGGATGATTTTCTATGGATAGAATCAAAACAGGAATATCACCATGAAAATGACTGTACCTGCTGTGATGAATGCAAAACTAATATTTTGATAGATGATGTCATGTGTTCGGAAGTGACAGAGGAATATTATTGCTGTAAGGAGTGTATGGAAAAAGCGGAGGATGAGTTCAAGCGGAAGAACTGGAATTATTCAGAATATGATGATGAATGGTATGAGGATTACACCGATATAACCTGTATCCATATCTGGAATGAATCTGAAGGTATCTATGAGGATAAAAGCATCAATACGGATACATTATGCAGGTTGTTGAGAAATGAGGAAGCATGGGAGTTCGGTGAGGATGTATTTGATAAAGTAAATCCGAGCACCAATCTCCCGTATGGTTATAAACTTAAAAAAGAGATGAATCATGAATATCAGTTTGTTGAAGAGGCTGTATAGTATCTACAGCCCCAGTGAAAAGGAACAGAAGATGGTGAAATTCCTCTGTTCCTATATAAGACAGCTTCCCGGAAACATATCTGTATCAAAGGATGAATTCGGGAACTTGTATGTGGTAAAGGGAGAATCAGAAACTTACCCTTGCCTAGTGAGCCATATCGACCAGGTCTCACACTGCAAGCATTCAAAGGATTTCAAGGCTGTAGAGACCAGAGATATTATATTCGGTTATTCGCCAAAGAACAGGAGGTTTGAGAATTTGGGGGCCGATGACAAGAACGGAGTATTCATCTGCCTTGAATGCCTGAAGAAATATGATGCTGTTAAAGTCGTGTTTTTCAGGGAGGAGGAAACAGGTTGCAGAGGAAGTTCTGAAACGGTGATGTCTTTCTTCGATGATGTAAGGTTTGTTATCCAGCCTGACAGAAAGGGTAATTCGGATTTGATTACAAGTATCGGATATTCCGACTTGTGTTCCGATCAGTTCATGGAAGCGATGGAACCTGAAAAATGGGGTTACAGGGGAGAAAATGGATTGATGACCGATATTCTGGCCTTGAAAGAAAAAGGACTTGAAGTTTCCTGTATCAACGTCTCATGTGGTTACTACAATGCCCATACCGATGAGGAGATTACAGTGAAGAAAGACCTGATGAAGTGTCTGAGATTTATAGAACATATCATAGAGGACTGTACCGACACTTATCCCCATACACAAAGTAATTCATATTTCAGTCCCTATGAGTTTGAGGATGAGGTTTATGATATGCTGAACAATGACCCGACTTTAACTCCCGAAGATCTTTATGACATGTATTCCACCAATTTTCCACATTTCGGATTGGAGGATTATAGAAAGATATATGAAGATTATCGGATGTTTTGGGTTGAGGATGAAGAAGATATGAACGGAAAAACTTTGGATTATGGAAAGAGATAAGAACTACGATTTGGAACTGGCCAAGTATATCTGGGCCATCTTGAAATCCAATCTCCCTGTCCTTATGTCTTGGGGAGTTGAGATTGAAACAATGAAAGTAATAACATGTGGTCTTGAATTCAAGGTCAACGGATTCAAACATACCGGAAAGGTCCAGATTGTATTGAATGAGGGTGCTGACCTGTTTGAAGTCTGTCTGATTGGTGAAGATGGAGAAATCAGGAATAAGAGAGAAGGCATCTACTTTGACATGCTTGTTTCTGTGGTGGATGAACTTGTGGAGAAAACGGACGATTATGAAAAGAGAGTTTCTGATACATATTAATATGATAAGGTATTAGCGGTTCTCTGAGGAATCGGGAAATGTGATGACAGGCTTTCTGTGGGAGAGTAGAATTTATAAGAACTCAAAATCTCATGGAAAGCCTTTTTTATATGTATTAATGTAAATGGTTCCATAGATTAGACGAGCATCTTGTCAGTGGAACTATTGTTAAAAAACGAATGACAATGAAGGATAAAAACCAATATGTGGCTTATCTCCGGGTAAGCACACAAAAACAAGGATACTCAGGACTGGGACTTGAGGCACAGAGGGAGATAATACAGAATTACCTTTGTGATAAAACTCCGGTTGCTGAATATATTGAAATTGAATCGGGTCGGAAAAAAGAGAGACCCAAACTTAAGGAAGCGTTGTCGTCATGTAGAAAGGACGGTGCAACTTTAATTGTGGCTAAACTGGATAGACTGGCAAGGTCTGTTTCATTCCTATCCAACCTGTTAGAAAGTGATGTGGAAATAGTCTTTTGCGATTTTCCACAGGCTAATAAAATGGTACTGCATATTATTTCGGCTATATCCCAATACGAAGCGGAACTGATAGCAGCCAGGACGAAGGCATCATTACAGGCTAAGAAGAGCAGAGGATTCAAACTAGGCAATCCTGAACACCTGATGGATAAGCACACTCAGGCTATCCAAAACAGCATAAAGACCTGCAAGGATAAAGCGGATAACAATCCTAATAATAAAAGGGCTGTTGCAATATTACGGATTTTGGTGAAAGAGAGCCATAGCTATAATGAAATGGCAAATATCCTGAATCAGGAAGGGTTTGTATCTTCCAAAGGCTGTTCCTTCACAAAATCAACGGTATATAAACTGATTAAAAGGTATAACCTAAAAGAGGATTGAAAATCATGAAGTACAACTATCTTATTCTCCTGGATTACAGTACCGGAGAGATCATAAGGATCAAACTGTCGGAAGAGCAGAAACGTGACTCGGAGAAGTATGATGATTTTGAGGAGTATCTGATGACCCTGGAGGATGGTTACGGATTCAGGCTTCTTGACTGTAACTGGATGGCGGTTGAACGTTTGCAGGAGACAGTCTATGGATTCTGACACAGTGAATAAGAGGAACTTAATTAAACAGGTTTCTCTTATTTTTTATTCTCCTTTTACAACCCAAAAATTTCTGAGGTCCTATATATAGGTATAATAGAAAAAGAAAAAAAGGTTACTATGATTGTCTTCTGAAAAATTCTGAAATTACAGGTTATGGAGTTTGCTGGAGGCGGAAGTATGGAACGTAAGTGGAATGTAATACATAACTGAAAGACATTGTGTTATAAAAAAGTATGCAAATGAGGTACAAATGCTTAAAGAATAACGTTTTTGTAGTTTTTTTATAACATCCCTTCGGGTTATGTACCATACTCATACTTCGTATTAGGCTTCTGTCTCTGACTAATTCCGGTCAAATGAAGTGAAAGGTTACTGTAGACGAACCGGATGGAAAGTTTAAAATAAAATTAGAGAGGAAGCAGCAGGTTTATACGGCTATACAGATAAAATACTATCTGATGCATATTTTTTATTATGAATATTAGTAAGTATCATATATAATGTATAGCTTTGTTTTGCAAGTATACAAGGATTGAACTAGGATTTAGTATATTCTAGTGTGAAATAATCTAAAAAATCTGGTATGATGTCTTTTAATACTTGTAGTATTCTAGTGGGTTGTAAACAAAGGAGAAAAGTAACGTTTGATGACATTAAAATTATCGATATATGCAAGAAATTAACCAAGAAACGAAGTGGCATATATATCATTATACCGATATTAATGCGCTAATTAACATTCTAGCCAAAGATAAGATTATATTAAGAGCAACGAACATTTTGTATCTCAATGACCCACATGAACTCATTGAAGGAATAGCAGCCATTAATGGTACTCAAAATCTGTCTATACTACCAGAGGCTTTTCGCAGCTATTATATAACATCTTTTTCATCGTGTAAGGATAATCTCAGTATGTGGGGTATGTATGCTGCAAATGGTAATGGTTGCGCCTTAATTTTTGACAATAATGAATTAACAGAGGGCTATGAAATAATGATAAAATGTGTATATGGCAGGGATAATATAAAACAACGATTTGATAATTTTTGCAATCTTATACAAACAGGACGGTTTACTTCATTTGATTCAAAACTTTCTAAAGAAGACGAAGAGCAACATCGTAATACATTAACTATTAACAATTTTATTACCACTTGTTTAGGAGCAAAGAACGCAGCATATAGTTATGAAAATGAAACAAGAGGTGTTGTTTATTGCAACGATAGCAAGCGCGTGCAATTTCGAACACGAAATGGTTACATAATACCTTATATAGAGGTATCACTACCCAAAAAGGCACTAAAAGGGATTGTAATCGGCCCGACAAATAATACATATTTGAAAGAACAGTCCATTCTTCATTTTTTGCAAATCAACGGTTATAATTTAGAAGATATACAACTTGTAAAATCGAATATTCCATATAGGGGTTAGATGATTTTTATTTCTGATAGCAAAAATCGAATGGTTACAGAATGTTTTGTAAAAATGAGTATCATATAGAAGTATCATACTTTTATATCATTCCAATTCACCTTGATTTTCACAAAAATAAATTAGTAAACACCTTTTCATTGTAAGAAATTCAAGAAGTTTTTAAGGGAAAAAAAGGTAACTCTGCTTTTCTTTGGGGGAATTAGGGTATCATCGGTTCTGGGGAGAGTTTGAAGTGGTTCAAGAGTTGTTTTTACCCCTATGAACCACTTCTTTATTATACCAGTTTAAATTCCTTACCATCAGACTCCAGCTTTCCCTCACGTGCCAGCCATCCCAATCCGAGATATAATGATTGTCCGGAAAGTTTGGTCAGGCTCAATAACTCTTTTTCTGTCAATGCTTTCTCTGATTCATTAAGTGTGTTCCAAATCTTGCCCGCACTGGTCCCAACAATATCAGGAGTAATGATTTCTACAGGTGATTTTGTGGCTGTCTTTTTTGTTATAGTCTTTTTAGTTGTTGCTGTCTTCTTAGCTGTTGTTTTCTTGGTTGTTGCCATTGTAATATGTTCTGATTTTGTTTTTTGTTGACAAAGATAGTGAATTTTATGTTGGTATGGAAATGAAAGAACGATTATATGTTTTGTATTTGTTGTTCAGGATGGTAATCAAGTCTTTCTTTAGTTCTGGCAGCTTATATATAATAGGTATGGTGAAAGGGAAAGGGTTGGGAAAATTATTGATGATTATATCAGGATGCCGGTTGATGAAGAAAATGGGTATGGAAAATAACGGGATCTGACTTTTTAGTTGTTTAAGTATTACGTCAGCATCATATTATCCTTTCTGTAAAAAAGCATTGAAGGCTTTATCAATGAAGAAACAATACTCATAAGAAGAGTGTCCGATATTCATGGTTATAAATCTGATTTGAGGACACTTTTCTTTTATTCTTTCTTCTTCCTTTCCAAATTGCTAAAATGCTATTCTTGCCAGCTCAAATCCTTACTCCTGAAATATAAATTTTAATGTTTACTGAATTTATAAACAGGATATTAGGAGCAGAACGAAGATCTACTGCTTCTGATCGCTTGGAAAAGAGTGCTGTGCCAAGTGTTATCGTAACAAAAGACAGCAACAAGACATCCCCCAAACCTGTTCCTAAAAAATACCAAAGAGACATTGAAGCGCTCCGACAGAAATATGGGGATGCTTTTAAAACCGGATTCTGTATTAATCTTACACTTCAGGAGTCTTTATCCATTATGCCGAGAGAAAGAAGAAGAGTTGATTCATACAGAGGTTTGCAATCCTATTTGATGAAAGAATGGGATATAACATTAACAATCACATCACGAAAAACTAAATCTAAAACATTATGAAGAACCACGTATTTATAGCAGGCGGAGCTGTATGTAATATCAACCAATCCAAAGAAGAAATCGAAGAGACCGTCAATATCGAACTTGAAGAGACAACAAGCGGCCTGGTGAAATTTGAGTATCAGAAAATTGCGGACAATGAAATCGTACTCATTTATCACCGGACCCTCAGTTATAACCTGGACTTGAAGGAAATTGCAGACTGCGACATGGCTATGGCATCCGGCGTGAACATTACAAACTTCTATCTTAAATCCTTAGGCGATCCGGTCATTTATCCTTTAAACCTGAGAGGAAGCCGGTTCTATTCCCCTGTACTTGCATTTATTAGATTCTATAAGAATTTGATGATTATGATGGAAGAAAGAGTGGAGGATATAACGATAGGGCTGAGTGAGGATAAATTAATAATGAAGATAACCTATTAAGCCAATGAATGTCTTAGTAGCATGTGAAGAGAGCCAGACAGTAGCTTTGGCTTTCAGAAAACTGGGCCATAACGCCTATAGTTGTGACCTTCAGGAATGTAGCGGTGGATTTCCCGAGTATCATTTCAAGGGGGACATGTTTGATGTAATAGCCAATAGAGGCGGAACTTTGGAGAATGGTACTAAACACTTCCTTGATAGTAGCTGGGACTTAATCATAGCCCATCCTCCCTGCACTTTTCTTGCTGTCTCGGGTGCAAGGTGGTATTATCATCCTGACGATAAGAACCTTCCGATAGAACAGAGAAGACCACATCCGAAGTTTCCAGATAGAGCCAAAGACCGTGAGGAAGCAGTTCGGTTCTTCATGGATGTTTCAAGGGTTGGAGTGAATAAACTGGCTATAGAAAATCCTGTCGGTATAATGAGCAGCCGATGGAGAAAGCCTGACCAAATCATAGAACCTTGGCAGTTTGGTCATGAGGCTAGCAAGAAAACCTGTCTGTGGTTGAAAAACTTACCTCTCTTAATACCTACAAATATAGTCGGGAAAGGTGAGGTCTATGTTTCAAAGAGCGGAAACAAATCTCCTAAATGGTTTACCGATATATTCTTCTCGGGTGTGTCGGCAGAAGAGAGGAGAAAACTGAGGAGCAAGACCTTCCCCGGGATAGCGGATGCAATGGCTGATCAATGGGGAGGCAGGATTATAGCAGCATAGAGAATATTTTGATGATATAATTGTGGGATACCTAGGGAAAACGCCACAATATCTATTGTTCTCCCCGAAAAATCAAGGACCGGCAAGGAAATCTGGTGCTGGCCGGATCAGGGGAATGCCGGTTGATACGGATTATGAGAAAGTGGTGGTGAAGTTGACGTATTAGTATCTGCTTCTTTTTATAGTTCATATATGCTTACAGGGAAGTATTGTGCGTAGTGCATAGTGCTTCCCTTCCTTCTTTTTTTGTTGGTGAAAAGGTTTTATTGTTCATCGGATTATGCTACATTTGCAATATAGTACAGATTCTTTCTATATTTACCAATCCGTCAGGCTGTGAAGTGTGATGGAATTTTTGTTATTCAAAATTAATCTATCCAACAGTCTGCTTTTGTGGGCCGGTGGATGGAATGGAGTGGTCAAACTCAGCTGCATTCTTGGCATTAATCAATGCCAGTTTTGATTGAATTGTGTCCCTCACCCGCTGAAGCGAACTTAAAACTGAGAAAAATTTCTTATTTAACACTTAGCTTAATGTCTTATTCAATAACTGGAAAAGAGCCAGGCTTTCAGGGGTGCAGGAATGATTTTTCATAAAGGTAGTTGCGCCTTTGGCTTTTTTTAAAATCATGCAACAGGATTCTCTGATACTGTCTTTGGCTGCATAAAAAGACTCCCTGATATCTTTCTCGCATTCAGAAGATGAATTTAATATTACAGCGGTACATATTTCAAATTCCAGCCTTCCACTACTAATAACGCCAACTCCGGCTACACCATAGGAATATAAATCTTTTCGTCTTAGAAACTTCTTAATGCATAATTCCGCATCCAAGGCTCTTGTCATACCCTTTTGAATATGGTCTGTTTCTTTTTCCTCTGGATGTGGCGTATCTTCCGGTTTGAATGTTTCGTCATAACTGAAATGCCATTGCCCTGCGCAATTTACACTTTTCGATCTTTGGACAAGCATATAATTATTACTGTTTTTGTTTTTTAAAATAAGAAATCCTCCTATTCCGATAGAACTGAAGAAGGGAACATATTGATTAATGTCTTCAGGGCATGTGAAAGTAAATATTACTCCTCTATTTATCAGCTCTTTATACAAATTATTCATATATTTGAACGTAAAATAGTCTGTAGTATAAACTTTTATTTCCAATACAGGTTCTTCACCCATTTCCGTTCTATTACGAATTATTTTATAGACTCCGTACATTTCCCGGTTAGGCTGTCTGTTACCCGAATTTCCTTTTCTCAAAAAATCATCAGCCGTTTTGATTCCGACTCTGGTCAGAAGCTCGTCGGGATCTTTTATGCCAGGATCACATTTCCGTATAAGAATTTGTAATTCTTCTGTTGAATCCAGACTTTGACCTGCATGATTATAAAAACCATTTTTTCTTAGTTCATATATATGACTCTCGGGGATGGGAACAATGAATCGTTTCCGGCTGTCTGTTATCAGAAAATTCTCAGGCTGGTAAAAAGGAGAGGCATGGTCAATCCATTCAAAAGTTTCTTTTTCCAGTCGTATGGATTGTGAGGAACGGGTGTATGACTTCCCCATATTAACCTTGCTGAGGTTGAATGGATTCTCGGATATTGTTTTGGTGTCGGAAGGGTTCTTGTCTGTAATATCCAGTGTAAAAGTCATATAATTGTATCCTTCCTTTATTTCCACCAGTTTTTTTGAGGGGATCAGGTCGGTATTCCCGGCTTGTTTCTGTTCAGAGCGTACCTGTTTATTGGCTATTCCGAACAAGGCGCTTCTTCCACCCGCTCTCAGTCTTTTATTCCCTTCATTGTCTGTAGAGACACATTTTGCATTGGCATATAAAGCATAGAATGATTTTTTCTCGCGGAATGCATTATTCAACAACTCATGATGCTCTTCCGGTCTGTGGGTGAAAGAAGGGACTATGAGGAAATCAAAATCATATTTTTCTATTTTTTCTTTAATATCCGACCTGTAACAATCCGAACATATTATGATAAAGAAATCACCGGCAGGTGTATCTGTGAAATAAATGATTTTATTTCCAAGTTCCGGATTTATCTTATGACCTTGAATGGAACTTTTTTCATCAGGAGCCGGATAAATCTTGTGAGTATCATATTCCTTACCTGCAAAAAAGACCGGGCATACGGAATAATTCCCTTGCGCTGTTGAACGATAACAGCTCCCTCCTATAATTATTATATTGTTATGCTTCCTGCTCCAATTCCTTATTCTATGACATGCTTTACAGTCCAGCATCAGTTCCGGAAAGACCAGAAGATCAATATCCTGTTTGGCTGCGATTTTAAATGCCCCGATAATTTCCTTTTTTAATCCGTCTGTGTTTTTGGGATAAGTCAGCCGGGTTGTCTTGTCCTCGTACCAATCCTGTTCCCACTGTGTGGCGGACTGGAATATCATAACCTTTACCAATTGGCGTCTGTCGCATTTTAACGAGACATTTTCTATATGGAATATCTTCGCCATAGTTTATTCTTTAAGTTTATGCCTGAATTATTTCATGAATATTCTGTTCCAGATCCTCCAACGGAAGGTCTGTGTTCAACTTATGTTTGTTATTGAAATCCAAAGAATCAAAATAAGCGTTATATAGTTCGTTCTTCCTGATTAGTGTTTCCCTGTCTGTCAGATGATATTGTGTTGCGTTTCTTTGCCTGATTTTCTTTTTTTCAGCATCACCGTATTCGATGCGTCTGGTAATAGTCCGTGGAGATGCTGTGACAAAAATGAGTTGTGCTTTTTGTTCATTGAATCCCTCAATCAGCCGGTGCAGTTCCGAATGATCTTTTCTGCCGAAGAGCAAATCACGATACACCATTTGGGTCAGGAAACAGCGTTCTATCAAAATATCCTCATTTCTCATTTCTGTACAGTACCGGAGTATGAGTGAGTTTCTGCAAGTCAGATATTTATCTGCATGTTTTATATGATTGTCAGAAAGGGCCGAGTATTCTTTTTTACTGGTCAGGTTTTCTATCCGGGGATATTGTTTTAGTATATGTAGGTAATAGAAATCATGTAATTCTATTATGGTGGCATTGGTCAATGTCTTTTTAATGAGTTGCGTGATGGTAGATTTTCCACAGTAGTTGCTGCCTTCTAATATTAATATATTTCTCATAAACAGGCGTTTGTCTTACTTTAGTTAGATTAGATGAAAATGATACACGGAAGATAGAAAATGTGGTTAAAACGTGCCTAAGCCACTATAAGAAATGGCCATGTCCCACTATTGTTTGTATGATATTGAGATGATTGGCATCAATACATTTATAATATTGAAATCTTTATTCAAGATATGAATATCCGTCGGGCTGATTTGACAATTCCGTATATTGCTTCTCTAAGTTATTCTTACTCTCAAAAAGTGCTGTCAATACTACGGCGTCGGTTCTCATATCATCCAGAATATCCGATGGCATTGTTTTCGTAGAGTTGGGGACAACCCAGCAAAGACACCCGTCACGTCTTAATTCACAACAGTACTGGTTACACATTGTTTTCAATTCTGACTGAATAAGATTTATTCCTTTATTCAATCTGTTCAGCCGTTTATACACGTACTCCATATTTTTTTCTGAGTTTTCTATCATTTTATTAATCAAATTTTTGAATAAAAAATCCCCGACTTTCACAAGCAAGGGATTTCATTATAAATTTAAAGTTTTTCTATTATCTAAGGTTTTCCCACTGGAGAAACACTTATTCTGAATTTTTATGTTTCATGAGTTTGTATGAAATCTTCCGGAAAAGTAGAAATGAAGTCACCTTCTTCTTTTACTGTAAATAGCAAATGATTAGTCACATCATCTTCATATTTTTCGGTTGTAGTCGCTATACGAATAGCATAAACTTCATATTCACCATTCTTTCTCAGATTACTTTTCAAGAAATCTTCTGTTTCTTTTTTCAAGCCATATTTTAACTTGTCTAATATCCATTCATTAGAAATAAAAGAATATTTTTCACCTGATAAAGTAGATTTTATAATAACTCTGAAAATCTCTTTCATGATAAAATTTTTCACAATAGAAGTTGCTTCCCACAAGAAGAAGCAAACTTCTATTCTTAATTTAAAAATTACTTACCAGTGTTCAAAGTTGTCTTGATGTCAACAGAGCTGTTCAATGTGTAGCCCCAGATATCATCTACAGCAACTTTCAATTTGGCTGTATTTTCAGTAACGCCTTCTACCTCAATATAAGAATCTACAGCAGGAGCAGTGGCTGTTGCAGCTACTGGAACAGTCGGAGTCGCTACTGTTACTTCAAATACATTCTTGTTGCCAGTAGAGAATGTTACTTTGGCAATATCACTACGATACCATTCAATAACACCTGCTGTTTCACCTTTAGCAAAGATATCATATTTCACATCGTTGTTATAAGTCTTAGCCCAGATGTTTTCCTTGTACAGTTTTGTTCTACCTGTTGCAGAAACTTCAACTACGTTATTGGCAGCTACGGCCTCACCTTCCAAGATCGGAGACATTATACGGAACTGGTAGGTCTTGGCATATTTCCAAGAATCATCTCCTGTTACATCCAGATAAGCACCGGTAAACTTAACATTCAAATCTTTCTTATAGCCTGCCACATCTCTGCTTCCGTTTCCATCCGTGTCTTCTATCAATTTGACATGAGCACGGTTGGTAGAAGAAGGTACACGGTTAACGATAGAAGCAAAGTAACTTGTTTTCTTTCCTGTATCCTTGCCTTCCGCATCCAATACATTATTAGCATCGTCTATATTAAAAGTAGGACTGGTAACCATCTTGGCGTCAGACAATTTCTTCTGCATATCAGTAAATGCTCTGTCAATGTAATAGTTGGACTCATAGTAAGATTTGCCTGTCACCTTAGTTGTGGCATCCCCCCAGTACATATAAGCCTGGGCCAAATCCTTACCGTCACGGAATACACCGCTTTCCTTAACCAAAATAGTGCTCAATTCCGGTTTGGTCAGTTCGAACGGAACAACTATTGTATTCAATTCTTTACCGGATGTCTTGTCTTTGAATGACAACAATGCATAATAAGTCGTACCAATCTTCAATGGCTTGGTGATCTTATTGATGTTAAGCTGGAATTCCAGATAATTCAACTTCGTAGCAATGTTAGCTTCAGTTACAGGAGTGTTGGCTTTCTCGCTCATAACTACTTTCAACTGGCTAGCAGATACATCAGCTGCAGATGTACAAGCTTCATCATTGTAGATACCGGCAAGAACATCAACACCAGTATTAGCCTTAACAGAAGCATACCAAGCATTCAAGTCGCTACCCAAAGATTCTTTCAACTTGTCAGTAGATACCAAGAATTTATCATTGACTTTGGTCGGTTGTTTGGTTTGTTTGCCATACACACCTTCACCCATTGTTCTGTTGATTTCAACAGTAATGGTGGTTTCTTCAATTTCTGTATCTCCACCCTTGTTTGTCAAAGTGTGTACGATCAAATCTATAGTGGCGTCTGTTACATTATCCGGGCTCTTGGTAGCCTTGAATGTTCTTCCGTCCTCGCTGAAAACAAGATCGAACAGAGCTACATCTTCCTCCGGAGCAGTCAGATACATGTCATACAGGTTATGTTCATTCTGAACATATACATAAACAGTCTGTCCTACTTTGATCTGTCTATCTACAGTCGGAGCAGTCGTAACATTTGTTCCAACGGCAGTAATAGCATTAGATGTAAAGTCAAAATGGATATTCCCCAAATCAGCTGTCGTTTGCTTGCTGGGAGTAACTTTTATATTGAACAGGGACTTGTAGTTGGCAGTAGCAGGTTTTAAAGCCATAGCTTTGTTCACCGCTGGAGTTCCTGTCATGAACTGACTTGTAAAACTATTTTCAGATCCGATATAAGAAGCTGGAACAACATTCATTTCATACAAGCCGTTCTCAGCAGCTCTTGTCAACATACCTGTATATCTGTCAGCTGCCAATGAAATAGAAGCTACATTGTCTCTTGTGTCAACCACTTTAAATTCAAGCTCCGAAGCATTCACAGATGCGGGTGCAACACGAGTATACAGAGTTTGATTATTGGTGGAGTAAGTTCTTGTATTATCCGCGATGTTTCCTCTCGGACCTTTCCACTTGGTTGTCTTAGTAGCATTCCAATACAGCAAGCTGATAGAATTAGCAGTTTTCACATTCTGGTAATTGTTATCCAAAAGTTCAATTTCAGATATCACAGAAGCTGATGTCGGCAAAGCGATGGTCTGTATCTCACCGTTTGCATCAGGGACATGCAGTGTCCAGACACCATTAACTTCAACAGCGTATGTAGCCCCGTTGGCATTATATTCTGACACGATTTCATTTCCATCCTTGTCAAAGAACACCCACATGTTTGCTCCATTCACATAAGGGACTTTCACATCCTTCAGATCTTCTTTGGTAACAGCAAGATAAGGAGTTTTCTCCCCATCAATTTCCCAATAACCGTCTTCTGTGATTTTTACTTCAGTACCTTTCCCGTCCGCTCCCGGTTTACCATCTGCTCCCGGTTTGCCCTCGGCACCATCTTTACCATTAGTAATGGTATAAGTCTTTCCATCTTTGAAAGTTACAGTAAAACCACCTTCCACCGGTGTAAGACTGGTAACCCAATTTCCATTGGTCACTTCTGTTTGTAAGGCTGCAATCTGTGACTTCAGATCGTTCAACGTATTGTCAATACGATCAATGTCATCGTCATAGTCTTTACAAGACACAAATGTTCCTGTCGAAGTCACCATCAAGGCTCCGAACAGGACTGCACTTAAAAACTTTTTGTTCATAATAAAAATTTTAAATTTATAAATTTAAAAACTAAAATTGGTTATACATATTTTATTGCAAAGGACTTAATTGCTTTGTTTTGATTTTGTCATATATTTCATAGGCGTCATTCCGACTGTTTTTCTAAAAGCCGCATAGAACGGACTCTTTGACGCGAATCCGCATTTAGCAGGCATCTCCTCCAGAGTGTAGCATCCCGCACATAGCAGCTCCTTCGCATATTCTACTCTATATCCGTTTATCAGTTCTTTCAGGTTACATTCAAAATATCTGTTCACCACATTGGAAAGATAGGTCTGGTTTGTATCAATCATATCACTCAACTTTTTCAGAGACAAATCCGAGTTCAAGAATACTTTTCTTATTTCCAGCTGGTAAAGCAAATTCTTGTAAATCAGACAATCAATTTCTCTTTTGCATCTGTTTCTCATGACAAATTCCTCCTCCCAGTGCTTTTCAGCAGCCTTGAAGAGCAGGTCCTTCTGTCTTTGAGAAGTGGAACTTACCTCTTTACGTCTTAGAAATAGATATTCCATACTGTCTTTGTTTCTTTAAATTTCCTCCGCCATGCACCATTGTTAAATGTTGTCTACGGATTTGTTTTTTCCTGTTTTTTAATAGACTGAAACGTTATTTCGGTGCAAATATACATACTTTATCGAAACTTTGTGCATTTTTCCTATAAAAAAATATAGAATCCCGTAAAATAATTGGTTTAAAGGTTATTTTCAGAGTGTTATGTGAACTGGAATCAAACACAATATATCTTAATTTTAATAACGATAGGCGATGGAAGGGAATTTCAAGAAACAAAAGAGAGAGGCTGTTATACCTCTCTCCAAATAAACCTCTATAAGCAAAACTCTTTCTTTAATCTTTGTACTGTGCTGACGCTTACTCCTTCAAGTTTGGATATCATTTTTACAGGATAATTTTTCCCAAGAAGTTTGAGTACACCTGAATATTGCTTGGCTTTCTCCTCCTCCGGCTTTCTGTATCCCGGTTTTCTGCCTACTTTGCCTCTCTTGGCGATATACTGTGCTTTCCTTGACTGTAGCCGACAGCTGATATTCTCTCTTTCCGTAGCAGCCACAGTTCCAAGGAGGATGGTGGGGAATGGACTTTTTGCTTATGGAGTTAAAGATAGTGCTTGTTTTTTGCTAATACGGATGAATAGTATGTTTTGATAACGGATGCAATGGCTCTTCAGTGGGGAGGTAAGACTATAGCAGCATAGATAATAACGACAAACACGATGGATTAACTATAAAAAATACAATATATACCATAATCAGAGAAGATAATGATTTATATCACTAATGAAGGGACTAAGATCGTTATTGTTCTTGAAGCTAACATTCTTGGAAGGAAAAAAGCGTAAATCCTTTTTCTAGGCCAATCACCTTTGAAAATCCACGTCTTTTTTCCCGTGCTGTTGTAGCCAAAAGTGGGGATTTTACAGTAGCTCAGACAAATGGGAATGCTATCGCTTATGCCTGGTTTGTATGGGAAAAAGGCTATAAAGGAGATACTGTAGTGGATTGGATAAACTGATACAACAAAGAGAAATTTAAAACAAGTTCTTGTTTAATATTGACTAATATTGATATGGTAGTGAGTTATAATATCATAAATCAAAATAAAAATAATTCTTCTATCTTGTTTTGTGAACCAGTATATTCTAATTAAATTTGCAATATAACTGTAAAATCAAAAAATGAAAGTTGTATTCATAATTGGAAATGGATTTGATATAAATCTTGGATTACCAACGCGATATGAAGATTTCTATAAATTTTATTTAGGATTAGATTCTTCTAATGATAGTATTCAAGTGAAAAAATTAAAAGAGCACCTGAAAAACGATCAAGATAAAAAAAGTAGATATCAATACTGGTCTGACCTTGAAATCGGTATGGGGAACTATACTGTAAACTTTTCTGACGTAAAAGAACTCAAAGAAGCATATTATGATCTTAACGATAGGATGCAAGAGTATATAGAGGTAATTGATAAAAAAGACTTGCCCACTTCTATAAATACTCAAAAAATGATACGTGATTTATCTTATCCTGATCAATATTTACGTCCTTTATTTAAAAATGAAATTCATGATTTTCTAAAGAAGTGGGAAAAAAGTACGTATGAAACTCATATTATATCATTCAATTACACAAATGTATTTGAAAAAATTCTGAAAATAAAAGAGAATGATAATATGAAACTCTCCAATTCCCGTTTTGGAAATAGTAATACATTATATCCAATAATTCATATTCATGGAAAAACAGATGCTCCATTAATAGGTTTAAATGACAAAAGCCAAATCAAAAATGAATTATTAAGAGAAAATGAAGAAGTACAAGAATGCATTATTAAGCCTAAACTAAATGAAATGTTAGCACATTTAGTTGATGTTAAAGTGGATAATCATATAAGAACAGCAAACTTGATTTGCATTTTTGGACATTCATTAGGTGACACAGACAAACTATGGTGGAATTTGATGGGAGAAAGATTAAAAACAGATTGTAGAATTATTTATTTTGCATATAATCCTAAAGAACTGCTAAGGCCCTCAGAGTTGAATAATATAAGACGAAGATATAAAAATCTATTGCTATCAAAAACAAATTTAACTGAATCTGAAAAAAAGGAGATAGCAAATAAAATCTATATTGCATTAAACACTGATATGTTTAAACTTACATTAAACGATGTATAATAACAATTTCCTTTCGAGTGAAGGATTGTCATAAACCCCAAAAAGGAAACTGAAACTGATAAAGGTTTCGGTTTCCTTCTTTTTTCTTCTGGTCTTAAAAAATAGAGTTGTGATGGGGAAATACAAGGGAGTAGTTTGCGGTTATTGGATAGAAGAATAGAAGATCCATTGATTGTAAGCCCCCGAGAGTCTGTGCAAAAACTACTTTTGGAAGACTAGTGCTTCTCTTAAACTTACACTTTTCCTTTATATTAATTCAAGAGTTGTGTATTTGGATTACATATTTAAATTGTAAGATAAAATTCTTTTTTTTTCTGCATTTCATATTTTATTAACAATAAGGACATATATAATGATACTAATGGTAAGAAATCCCTTAGTCTTCTTTTGAGTTCATCCATCCCCATTATGCTGATACAGCGTGCAGGTTATATATGGTCATAAAGATGTTAACCTCACTCAACACATTGGCTTTGCCTTTCATTAGGGTATATGTAAATCCCCATTGGCGTTTTAAAATCCCAAATTGATGTTCTATAATTTGTTGCCTCAATTTGTAGTAATTATATTTGATGAGCTGTTTTTTTAGGATCATTTACAGGGCTTGATTTTCGGTGGATAAACAATGAAGGAGACCGAGCAAATAAACAGTCTCCTCTTTAAAACGGTTCTTTTTTATATCTACGCTAAATCATTATCATCTATGCTATGTCCTTGGAAATCCCTCCACACATTATCGCCATCTTTATGATAACGATTACCTGAACCATCTATTAAGGTGTCCCCCTCTTGATATACATTACTACTTGTGGAACGATTATATCTGACCTCTGTTTTATGCCTCCTCTTCGTTGATGTTTTAGAAGCTGCTCCAAAAAGGCTGATTACTGCTGCTATGATCAATTGGATCATAGCACCATATATTATGGCATATAGTGCTCCACCATATAAAATAAGTCCAATTAGACTAACTACCGCTTCTCCAAAACTTTCAGCATTTACTAAACTGTGAAAGAAATCCTTTACTATCCCCCATAAACATATAAATGTAATGACCAAAAGAAACATTCCGACTATAGTACAAATCCAACCAACTGTGGAAGGTTGGCAAAACCATGTTGGATTATTACTGAATTTGAAGTAGATAAAAAGACTGATAGGGAGCATGATTACACTAATGGCATTTAGGGCACTACTCTTGATGAAATTATTAATCATCAGAATCAAGAGAATAATGCCAATAACTACGATTTGTCCGTCAATTAAAACATCTTTGATAGAATGTTTTTTTGAAAAGGGGGTGTATGTAAATGGAATACCAGACGTTGATTCTTTCTTTTCTATGTTGTCAGTTTTCTTTATACCATTTGATACTTTGATATTATTTGTTTGTTGATCTTTGGCAGCAGCCAGTCTGGAAGGATTAGATTCGGCGCTTTCTTTTATTTCTTCATTCATCTGAACTTTTAATACATCTGACACTTCGGAAGAGGGCATTTCTTGTTCTTCTTTGGAAGAAGCAACAGGCAGTTTGCTTTTTCCACTTACAATTCTAATAGATATTAGATACGGTAGTCTTAAATCTAAATCACTATCTGAAATTTTATTTTTTTTCTGATAGCTTTTTCTTGCTTTATATTGAATATTGTAGATTTTGTCCAATAATTTATAATAATCATCATCAGAAAAACGTAATTCTGTACAAACGTTGATAGCATACATCCAGTTATCACTTTTGACAATGTCTTTTGAATCGGGTAATAGTCCTTTTAGCTTTTTATATGAAATTTCAGTGGAAGTTCCACATGTAAAATTCCCTGTTTCATTGTAATTAATAATCAAATAGTGATTTCGTTCCTTGTATTGATTTTCTATTTCACCTATGGATTTTCCTACATAATTTGTATGAACATTCAGTTGCGTCCTAAAAAAATCTTCATATGCTCTACTTGTCCTTATGTCTTGTTTTTCTTCTGCAAATATCAGAACACAAGGTAGAGTTAACATGATCAAACCCAATAAAATTCTTGTTTTCATATTTTGTTTTTTATAGTTTTAAATAGTTATCGTAAATAATAATCACCCCCAAATTAGCAGATACAATATCGTAATATAATTAACTTTGAGGGCAGCCTATTTTAATAGAAATTTACCATTGCATTCCCTATGATATGGCATCTCACTTTCTCATTCTCACGGCATTCTGCCAGCAACATTCTGGCCCGTATGGAAAAAAAACTATACAACGTATTCTTTATATATGTCTTATTATGTATCCATCCGGTTAATCATTGTACACTATCATGAAAATAATGTTTGAAAGAATCACCATATCGGGACAGATTTCACTATATACTTTCTTTTGTTATGGTTAGAACCAGAAAACTGTACCTCATGAGATAGACAGCCTTTTTTCATCCTTTTGTGATTTTGGAGCTAAATTAGAAAAAATATGGATATAACAAACTACTTTTTGCATTATTTTTTCAGATTATTATTACCGATTGATAATCAACGATATTCAGAAATATGCTTTACGACAGAATACACGGGTTGCAAAAGAACAGTTCAATACATTTTCCCAATTGTATAGGAGAAGAAAAAGAAGACTACTTCTCATTTTGTATAATAGTATAAAAATATAACACATTAAAGTAGGGTAAAATCTATCATATTTTTTATTTCTATTGTTAATAAAAAACTAACCGGAGTAGGATTATGATTTCCTTCTCCGGTTTTAGCCCATTTCTTATAATTTAAATCCATCAGGCAGGATTAGATTCACCTTTTTCCGTACTCCACTGCCATAACGGTATTCCTCCAGTTGTTTCTGGCATAATGAAGATTCAGTAAAACCGGATTGAGTGATTAGCCGTTTTCTACCTTCAAGCACCCAGTTCATAATTCCGGGCAACTCTGTAGAAACAATCTTCTCAGCCAGTTTCGGATCCACTTCCGATTTGGGTATCTGGACTTTGAAGGGAACGATAAGAAACCTCCTGAAATACCCATTGGACTTGTCATTGGTCTTCGGAAGCTCGTTCAGACAGAAAAGCATCTTTGCATAATCGGTAAGTGTTGCCACATCCTTGTATAACTGTCTGGTGCTGATAGGTTCCCCACTGGCGATACGCTTGAAAATATCCCCCGAGAAAGCGTTTGGGGCTACATCAGAGCAGGTATTCAACAGTTTCCCGGATAAATTTGCCCTGCTTCTGTCTCCGTTTTCTCCACACATATCCGATAGAGACTCATGGGAAATGTTCTCCTTGCCTAAAAGAGCCTCGACAATATCAACGAACACCGATTTCCCATTTTTTCCTGAACCATAGAGAAACAGACACTTCTCCAGTTTCAATGGGGTAAAGATCCAGCCTATATACTCAGCCAGAACCTTTTGAGCGTCCTTGTCCGGTAATACTCTGTCCAGGTACTTCATAAACATCTGACACGTCGCATTTGGGTTATAGGGGTAAGGGAGAACATACCTGAAATAATCCGAATACTGATGTTGTACCAGTCTTCCGGTTTTAAGATTAAGCGTACCGTTCTGAAAGTTGATTTTCTCCTTGTCCTGCTCTACCGCCAATCCCATCACCGTATATGGGAACTGCTTGAACAATCCTTCCACCGCTTCTTTTTGTGATGCCTCTACCATATTATTTGTCATTTTCCCCAAAGCTTCCCTGAGAAATATCTTCAGGTCAAAATCATCTATACTGACCCAATACTTTCCGGTGTAGGAATAAACACGCTGGTCCCTGAAAGTTTGAAAAGGATGGCCAGTCTTGATTGCTACTTTTTGTATCTCGTAGCATACTTCGGCATTTGTTCCCCTCTTGTTGTTTGAAGCGGTTGGTTGGGGAATGGCATTGATTATATCCCCCAATAATTTTTTGTAATCCATAATCTTAAATTTTTCTATATTTACTACCAATTTTACCTTTACCATCAACCCACTTATAGGCATTTCTTATTTCACGTTTCAACTCTTCTTCCGGGAAATCCGGTTCTATGAACTTTCTCAGATTGACATAAGCCGCACTCTCAGAAAATCCCCATTCAGCCAATTCCCTTGCTCTGTTGAAGGCTGAATCATGTCTTTGACCTGGTGTCATCGGATATTTATAGAATCCACCTTCCAGAAAATTTATGATTTTAGCTGCTTCACCGGGTGAACAGACCATGTATTTAGGACTTATAGGATCGTGATTACCTGTATTCGTTGGTTGAGGAGTACTTTTTCTTATAGTCCATACCTTGCTGTTCCGGTTCACATAAAGATCAGGGTCACTGCTTAGATAACAAGCTCTGGATATTCCTTTACAACTGTCATCCCAGAACGGAGAGTTATAATATTCCTTCAAAGCGTCAAGGTATTCGTTATGACTGGTGTTATCTATATTATTGGCAACACGGACAATAACCTTATAACCTCTACCGGAAGGAGAAAGGAATGCAGCATAGGTATAAGGATCATTAACCAGCATATTCCAGACGTCAGACATATCCTGAGGTGGAATCTTATCGAAATCAACAACTACAAGACCTGAAGGAGCAATAAGAGCATCATTACAGAATCTTCCGAATGTTCCGGCAAAAAGACAGATAGGTAACTTTCCCTTAAGTTCGGAATACTTAGAATGGTCAGTATCATAGAAGAGTCTCATGGCATCAATCTCAGGTTTCAGTTTTTCCTGTTTAATCATATCGAATACCAGATCAATATCCACATGGTTGGGAGGATATTCCATGACTCTGAATGATTTTATACCGGTTAGAGGATTTGTATATTCCTGACCATAAGGTTTTTGTTTGAAGATTGTTATTGTAATCATAATTTCTAAATTTAAATTGTTCGTTAATATTTCATTTTATCTTTCTTCTTCCCGTCCTCAAGAGAGAGAAGGGGGGAAAGGGGAAAGCGGAACCTCTAAAACCTATTTTTTTACTAATTTTGGAATGGATGAAATTGAAAAAAGTTATAAAAAATAGGCTTTCCCACCCCCTTTTCCCCCATTTCCCCTCCTTTTTCCCCTCTTCCCCTTTGAGGTAGGGAAAGAAAAGTAATCTAATCAAAAGGTAAAGAAAGTCTAATCTTAGAACTGTTTATACCTATCTTCACACCTTTCTTGTTATCCTCTTCCACCACATAACCCTCGCTTTTCAGTTTCATCTTGAAGTTTTCCCTGGTCTCGGCTTTCTGGTTATTATCCCTGCAATATTCCCGATAATTGTTGAATAGAGGAGTCAGACCTATTTTGTTGTCATTATCAGGAACACACATTCTGGCACTCAGGAACATGACCACTGTATCCGTATCCTCCTTGTATGCCTGCTCCAAATTTTCAAGGGTGGAGGACTTGCTGAGTTTTTTTCCATTCCTGATAAATCTTCCCAGACCCTCGATAGCCCAGATGAGAATACCTGACAATTCACTTTTCAATTTTTTAGCCAGGTCAGGGTCAGCCTTACTCTTGTCTATCTTCACATCGAAAGGAATAATCAGTAACCTCCTCCTGAATCCGAAAGACGTATCACTGCTATAAGGCATGGAGTTACAGTTGAAAGCCAATCTTGCATAGTCCTTTAAAATCTCCGGTTCCTTATATAGTCTTCTGGCTTCAACGGGTTCTCCACTCGTCAGTTGCTTGAAGATACCGTTGGCGAATATCTTGCCGTTGAAGTCGCTGCTGTAGTTCAGAAGCTTGTTCCTGATCATTGCCCTGCTGTATCCTTTATCATCACACAAGGAGTTTATGTTGTAGGAGCAGACATTATCCTCGCCAAGCAGGGCCATCACAATCTCGAAGAACACGCTCTTGCCATTGAATCCTGAACCTACACAACACAATGCCTTCTCCAGTTTGATGAAGGGATTGAGACAGCAACCGACAAACTCCTGCAATACTTCCTGAACATCTTTGGCTGGCAATACTTCATCCAGAAACTTATGAAACATGGGACACATCGCTTTGGGGTCGTACTCATAAGGAAGGACATAGAAGAAATAGTCATCAGCCGAATGCTCCTGTTCCTTCACGTTTCCATCATGACCAATCACAAGGGTCGTATTAGTCAGATTGATTTTAACCACACCCTTATCCCGTTCTGTCTGTCTGTAAAGTGAGTAGCAGGCCTGTTCATGGACCTTGTTCGCTATCCTCACATTCCTGGCTGTATATTTGTCGGCTCCCATTTTCTGGAAAGCCTTGCCTAGGAAATGTTTCAGGTCAAGCTCGTTTATCGGTTCCCAGAACACTTTGTTATACAGATAGCACGTTTTTCCCTCATTGATCACCAGGCCATATCCCAATTGTTCAGCTACTTCCCTCACTTTCTCGACAACAAGGACGGATTTGTTCTCATCAGTGATCTGTATGGAATAGATCTTCTCCTGAAAAAGTTTCTTCACATCAGGATCGGTTTCCTTTTCCAGTCTCCGGTACAATCCACCGGCATAAATCTCCTTGAAATCCGTTTTCGGAATATTATCAAGGATCTCTTTAAGAATTTCATTTAAAGTCATTTTTTATGTTTTATGATGAAGCCCTATCCCATAAATGGGTTCAGGCTTTATCGGTTAATTACTCAATCAAGGTTTTATCTTTCTTGGAGTCGGATAAGCGTGGTATTCTTTTCCGTCCAAAAGACACCCGTTTTCTTTAGCACTACGTTTCACTCCGTCAGCACTCCAAGTACCCCACTGCTTAAAAAGAAAGCTGTACCTGTGGAAGCGTCACATTGGGATTTAATATTCAGAATCCAGTCCTTTTCCACTTTTCTGGCTCTGTTTCCCGATTCTCCACCAACGATACCCCAGTCAATATCAGACAAGTCAAGTGTTCCCAGGTCTTCCAGCAGAGGCTCACAACTGAGGAACCGTACCGGAGCATCCAGTTTCTTCAGGCAATCAATACGGCCTTTCATCTTCTGATTCTCGACTGTAACACCGAGTCAGACATTTTCAGGAATAGTATGAACTGAAAAATACTCATACATCCTCTCTGCCCGTTTTGTCAAAATCTGGAATGTATGCTGTGGACATTTAGTGATAACTTCCATTACTTTGTCGATGAAATCAAACGGAATATCCTTATGGAATAAATCTCCCATACTTACCACAAACACAAGCTTGTTCCCTTTCCATTCAAATGGCTCGTTTAAACATTCAGGATGGATAGTCGGGATAAAGCCATTCTGATATTTGGCCTGTCCCATAGCTTTCAGACGTTCGGCCATCATTCTTGCGTAACAATTCTTACATCCATCACTGATCGGATCACAACCCGCTGTAACGTTCCATGTGGTTGTAGTCCATGAGATTTTGCTGTTATTACTCATTGTTTCTTATTGTTTTTAAATTCAATACTATTATCCCTCTGTCCCTCAGTTTCTTATATCCTACACCCGGGATGTTTTTAGGCATAGAAGGGGCTGTAATAGAAATTTTCATTTTTTCCATTATCCTAAAATTTTTAATTATGTTATTGCTTGTTCTCTTCAAATCCACAGACCGTTTCCAATTTCATAACCTCTCTTTGGAAACCATGATGAAAACGGTCTTGTGGAAAGTGGATATCTTCCGGTTCGCCTAGTCTGTTGAAACCACCAAGTTACCGGAAATATCATACAGTTCGATACTGTGTCCCAGTTCTTTCTCGATATGTTGCTTCAGTGTTTTCGGATTGATACCCGATGAGTCGGCATGGAATCTGATATTTTCCCGACATCCCCTGAAAGCGTTTGTCGCAATACTGCCTACATAAAACGAAATATGAATATCAGTCAGTGACTTGCATCCTTCAAATGCTGCCTCACCGATATCCGGATCCATCGGAAGGGTAACTTCCTTCAGGTTTATACATCCCTTGAACAGATTGGCCGGTACTGTATCCGCATAATCCGGAAGTATCACCTTTTCGACAGTCTTGTTTCCATAAAAAGCGTTGGAACATAACTCTGTTTCACTTCTCGACAGGTCAATACTAGTGTTCATCCGATTGTTATTTTCTTTAGAATTTTTCATGATTTGTTGTTTTATGGAATCCCCATCACCTCTCACATGATGGGGAAACCGGGATTAGTGTTTAAGATTGAAATCAGCAAATAATTCGTTCAGCTTGGTGATAATCATATTATCCTTGCTCTGATTGGCACTCTTCTTCATCTGGCTTATTTCCTGTGCATTGGTAGCTCCTATGCCTTCAAGAAATGCAACCAACAGATTCATGGCCTCACTCCGTTTCATATCCCTTTTTATCAGGGAGTCCAGTTGCTTGTAAATCCATTCCGGTAATACTTTCCAACCGAGAACCTTGGCTGAATTCCCTTCAAAAGACTTGGCGGCTGCTTCATAAAGCTTCTTGTCTTCTTCAAATGATGTAGTATCAGCCAGCTCCTCCAGTTTTTGATCATTGGTCGAAGCCTTGATGCAGACTGTCTTTGAATTGGTTTTGCCACCATTTACCCAAGACCATGCAGCGGAATCAGATCCGGTTTTGGCTTTCTCCTTTACCCACTCCAATTTTTCAGTTGATATACCTTTTTCTTTGGCAGTGGCAAGAAGTTGTGTCACCCAATCCATACCATCCCAAGGGTTCGTTGCTGAATTGGCCTCTCTCAACAACGTGGGAACATCATACTCGCTTATAAGAGGAAGATAGACATAACCCTCATATTCCGTCTTACCCTCTTTCTTCAGTTTCTTGTTCAACTGCCTGAGAGCCTCCATGCGGTGCTGCCCGTCAATTACAATAAGGATAAGATCAAGGTTCGGGGTATCCTCTGTGATTGGATTTCCGTTTTCGTCTTCCAGTTCCAGTCCCGCTTTTAGGCAAACAATGGCAGGTACGACAAGGAATGGAGATATGATACCTTTGCAGGCCAGAATGGAAGCTATTTTTTTCTTGACCTGTTTCGCATCAATATCACGGTTAATCTTGATACGCCCGAAAGTATAACCCATTCCAAGCAGTACAGATAAGGAGTAGATCATTTCCCATGTCAGCTTCATCGGTACTGCTTCTGGGGCTTCATCTTTGTTTTCTTCTGAATTAGTTTGTTGTGCATCACCAGCAGATGCACCTGCCTGTAGATCCTTATCCTCTACAGTGGATTCTTTCACATTTGACCCTTGCAGATCCAGTGTGGAAACTGCTTCATCAATTAGACTCTTTTCCATTTTTTTTATTTTTAAATTTATGTTCTTCGACAATGACGGTCTGAAACTCATACGACAACTCCTTCACTAGATCCATACGATCTAATGTGATAGCTGCTCTTATTTTAAGAAGGAGCTTTTGCTTCTTCTCCATCAGTTGCAGCAGTTCCGGGTTATTCATACTTTGTTTCATACTTCATTGTTGTTTGAACGCTGCAAAGATCTATAGGGTTTATTTAATATCCTAATAATCAAATTGTTAGAACAATTGTAAGAAGCGTTATAACGGTTATAGCAGAATGCTTGAAGTTAATTGATTGGAAATTAGACAGGGTGTTGGAAGATGAAAATCTTGTGGAAGTGGTTATAGCAAGAAGGTGTAACCGAATTGGGGTCGGGTGGGGCATAATATATGGCTCTTTTTTCCTTTTATATGAAAAAAACGTTTTAGTATTGTATCATGTTACTAAAACGTTCTCTTGTTGATGTGGTGTGTTATGTTTGGATTATAGTCGTTGGCGGCAATTTTGTGATATTCTTGGTTGACCTTGGAATATTGGTTTTGATGGTTGCTTTTTGAATTACTTTAGTTTTAATTCAGCTTAAAACAAGTTATCGGAAGGAGAAAATACTACTATCGGTTGTTGAACCTCTGTGTTCGTATACAGATTAAGTGGGTTTTCTTCTCCTTTGGTAATCTGAACTTTAGACTAACGATTTAAAAGGATAATTATTTTTCTATATTCGGATATAACTCTCTAATTTTTAGTAAAAAAGAATCTTTAGTCGTTTTTTCCCCTCTTTTTGCATAGGAAGAGAAGCTTGCCACGTTTTTAAACTGGTCGTCCTTACAGGAAAAGAACTTCTCTAGTTTCTCTCTTTTACTATCTTCTTTCTGGTAGAAATTTTTTATTATGTAAAATAAATATGTCGCTTTTGCTTTCCATTCAATTTTTTCCACAGGATTTTGAGGTGGACAGATTCCAGTCAGACGGAATGCAAGAGTGGCCTTCGTTTCAGGAGTATCTTCGATATATTTGTCTTCTTTTGCCAGCCAGTTGATAAATTCCATAAATTTTGTTCCTCCTCCGGTTTTGACACAATCTTTTAGTTTACAGAAATAAGCATTTTGGTCAGGGACTGTGGTTTGTTCAAAATACTTCTCGGGTAACTGGAATGGAACGTTCTCGTCATTGCTTTTCTGCGGGGATATAGTTACGGTTGTTCCCCTTTGAAGATATTTGGAACAGAATTTCTCTATTCCTGTAACTTCCAATTCTTCATTGCTTAAATGATTTCTTAGAATTGAATACATATTATATGCCTTGTACTCTTTTTTCTCTGTATCTATAGATTTTAAATCTATTCCAAAAAGGGCATGAAATAGTGGATCAAGTACTTTGTTCTCATATTTCTGTATTTCGTCTAGAATGATGCACGGTCCTTTTTCTTCCTGGGGAGGATTTTCCATTAGTAGTATCTCCGATGACAATTCTATTTTTTGTTGGTATAAAAATCTGAGATGTTCAAGTTTCAGATTAATGTAACAGATCTTTTGTATTGAACTTAAATCGCAATTGTTATCATGGATGGCTTTTATGAACTTTTTCTTTTTATTCATTTTAAAGTTTTCAATGAGAAGATCTAAAATTGCATTGGGACAGGGTATTGATTTAATAAATCCCAGTGCTTTGGACTCGTATCTCATTTTTTTTAAGGCCTCATAAAGTTGTTCTGCTGTGATTCTCATATCCGGAATAAAGGGTATTTTATTCAGGGAATTTATGGAAGCCATTGGCAGAAGGTTGTTTTCGACAATGAATATGCAGACACTAGATATATAAGAATCCCACAATGTGTTTTGTGTTTTTCTGAAAATATATTGCATAGCAGTTGTCAGCCCGTCTGTGACAGGAACAGACTGATCTGTTTTTTCTTTGAGAACATAGTACACTCGGTTACAATATTCATTTCTGATTTGTAGGGGGATTTCAAGAAAGTCATGCTCTGCTTTTGCAACATCCTTGTTGGTTTTCAAAGAAGAATCAGAATCTCTCTTTGTTACAATATATAATATAACTTTTCCAAGCTTATCTTTTATTAATTCTTCTTGTCTAGCCGATATTTCCAAATTTTGTACTGCAAATCTTCCTAAGTCACTCAAATATTGCAGATACTCATTGCTTGTTTGTATAAATTCATGTTCCATGGTATAATTATTTCTTATTTATTCTCGTATCTTTTCTTTTCCTAGTTAGACGTTCTATATAAACCATTGGTACACAGTTTATCATATCTTTATCCCAATATGCTTTCTTGTGGAGAGTATTAACATAGAACGTACCCACAAGTGTAAAAGTCATGTTATCCAGTCCTTGTTCCTTGAGCTGTTCTATCTTTTTTTTCTTACCCATATCATGGATAGTTCTGATCGTCACTTTTTTCCAGAAGGATGTCGCTTTGCCTTCCCACGGTTCAATATTAATATCGGTGATGTATCTATGGGTGATTCTCCTCATGGTTTCCATATCCGTTCCATTTTTTAAGGTGTCATAGGACTGGTTGAGTGAGTCAAGCATGTCGTCAAAGGTAATGTCTGCCTGAATCTGTTTCTCCATATTCTGGATTGCAGCCTCATATTTTCTTATGTTGTCCTGCTCTGCCTTTATTATGCCATTCTGCTTTTTTGTCAGTTCTTCGTATTTCTCTTTCGTGAAACGGCCATGGACAAAATAGTTCTCGTCAAGGTCGGAACGTCTCTGCATGGTTGATTCCAATATCCCACGTGAATAGGCTATTTTCTGATTGTAGATGCGTATTTCCTCTTCGTATGTTTCTTTTGCATCGTTGCGTTTACAGATCATATCCTCATGTAATTCTTGGAGAGCCACGTACCATGCCAATGATTCTATTACATTCACATTAATGTCCGGTGAATGAAGTAATCCCTTTTCTACAGCATTATGTTTTACTCTACATGAATATGTTGCATCCATAAGATTAACTGAATATGATGCACCACAAGAGCAACGGATTAAAGGTGTTAATAGGTGAGGAGTTTTTGCTTTGGAACGGGTCCTGTTTTCTTCCCTTTTCTTACGGCATTTCTCCCATGTATCATCATCTATAATCTGGGGATAGATATTGTTACTAGTTCTTATGCCACGATAGATTGGATTCTTTAGTAAACCATACATCTCTGCTTTCACGTTGGTTACAGACAGATTCTTGAAATAGCCTCTGGACTTTAGCTCTTTCCCTAATTCCGTCAAGCTGTATTCACCGGAAATATACATATCAAATACGAGGCGAACTAACTTGGATCCTTCTTCATCAATTTGCCAATAACCATCTTCGGAAACTTTATACCCAAGTGTTATTTTGCCGCCCATATACTTACCTTTGTTGAAGCCTTCTTTTTTGGCTCTGGAAAAACGGGCAATCTTGTTCCTCATTTCTGATTCTGCAAGCTGGGCGTATAATGTGAAGATAGTCTCAGCTCCTTCATCAATGGTTTTATCATCTTTGAGCAATCTAATTCTTGGCTCTTTGATGATTAGCTGGATTCCCTTGGTGGTAAGATATTCAAGGATACTGAACAATATCTTTTTCCTTCTGGCTATACGTGAGATTTCCCAAGCGAATACACAGTCATATTCACCTGTTTCAAGCAGCTCTTTCATGCGGTTAAGGCCGAATCTTTCTTCTTCATCCAATTTAATAGCACTTTCTTTTGTGGCTATTGAAGAAATGTCCTTATCTTTATATCCATAGAAATGAGCCAGATCATATAGCTCCTTTTCCTGTTCTTCATAGGATTGGGCTTCTGTAGAAACTCTGACTAGTAATATACATTTCATAGTGAAAGAATATATTATTGGTTACGGATACAAATATAGAAAAAAAAATTATCCACCACCAAATCGTATATTTATGTTACTTGCGAGATGGTATGGTGGGGGCTGCGAAAAGGGCGGATGGCAATCAGCGAACTGTCCTTCCCCAATTTGCCGGCTACCGAATGTATCTTGGTCGTTTCCAGGCTTTCTCCCAATGAGAGGGGAGGAAGAATGCCCGGCAGGCATTTGGCCATCATGGATTTGCCGCTGCCCGGCGAACCGATCATAATCAGGTTGTGCCCTCCGGCGGCGGCTACTTCCAAGGCGCGTTTCACACTTTCCTGTCCTTTTACGTCGGCAAAATCGTATGGAAAGTTGCTTTGGCTTTCATAAAACTCCTCGCGCGTATGGACAATGGTCGGTTGCAAGGTGCGCTCATTATTGAAGAACTCAATGACTTCTTTAATATTCTCTACGCCATATACTTTCAGGTTGTTTACTACGGCAGCTTCCCGGGCGTTTTGTTTGGGGAGTATAAATCCTTCGAACCCTTGTTCGCGGGCACTGATGGCGATGGAAAGGGCTCCTTTGACGGGTTGAAGGCTTCCGTCCAAGCTCAGCTCGCCGATGATGAGATAGTGTGAAAGTTTGTCTTCCGAAACAATTTTAGTAGCGGCCAGTATCCCGATAGCCAGCGGGAGGTCGTAGGCGGAGCCTTCCTTGCGGATGTCGGCAGGAGCCATATTTATCACAATCTGGCAGGTGGGGAATTTATATCCGTTTACCTGCAAGGCGGAAATAATGCGTTCGTGACTTTCTTTCACAGCCGAGTCCGGCAGACCGACAAGGAAGAATTTTATACCTCGTGAACTATTTACCTCAATAGTTACAATGGTAGCGTCGATACCTTGAACGGCTGCTCCATAGACTTTTACCAGCATGCTTTTATTTTTTATTTTGTCTCTTCCGAGCGCGTTCTGCCTCTTTGGCGGCTTTTTCTTTCTTTTTATCTTGTTCTATCAGTTGCTTTACTTTGTCTGTCAGTTCTTTGCCCCGTATATCCTGGGCTATCACTTTTTTGTCTGGGCCTATCAGTATATTGGCGGGAAGCCGGATGATGCCTTGTTGCTTCACTACGGAGTTGTCCCAGCCTTTGAAGTCGCAGACTTGTTTCCATTGTGTGGTGTCTCTTTGAAGGGTCTTCTCCAGCCATTCCTTTTTGTCCAGGTCGAGGGAGAGGCTGATTATGGCGAATTTTTCTTTTTTCAATGCTTTCTGTACGGATACCAAAGAATCTTGTGCGGCAATGCTTTCTTTGTTCCAGCTTGCCCAAAAATCCAGAAGGACATATTTCCCTTTTACGCTGTTCCAGCTGACGGTCTTTCCGTTTCTGTCCGTGCACGAGATATTGGGGATGTAGCGATGGTCTGCCAGTTCTTTTTGTTCACTCAACTTATTCTGAAGGTCTATCATATAAGGTGTGTCTTTTATGACACCGCTGAGTCCCTTTATCAGCTGGTCTATGTGGCTATAGTCGGGCAGGGAGTCTTGTACGTAATACTTGTCTATCAGATAAATATTGGTATACGATTGCGGATGGGCTTTGATCAGTGAATCTACGGCTTCCACCAGGCGGCGTCCGTTGTCCGGAGTGTTGTTCAGCTGTCGCATGATTTGTGCCTGCCTTTCATTCTCGCCTGTGCCTTTTATTTGTAATTGGCCTATCTCTCCGCTTAAGGCCACCTTTTCTCCTTTGTCTGCATAGATGGGCAAGGTTTGCCCGTTGTTCATGATCAATGAGAAAAGCGTGAAGGTGTCCGGGGTGATGGTATAAGTGAATTTTCCTTTTTCCGCAATAATTGTATCCAGTTGCTGTATGGGCAGTTGGTAGAAAACAAGAATCGTGTCGGAAGTCAGTCCGCTTATATGGCCCTTTAATGTAAATGCGCTTTTCTTTCCGCATGCCGAAAGGAGCAATATTATTATAAGGTAAAAGGGTATTTTTTTCATTTCAAATTATTTTCTGCGAAAATACGCATTTTACTGCTAAAGAATGGTATAAACAAGTTGTTTTTTTGTTAAACGCCCCCTGTCACATCACTTTTTCACATTCCTGTCACATGCTGCAGAATATGAACAGCAGCGTGCAGTTTTGCTTCAGATATTTCAGTGCTTTTGTAATGAGTTTCTCCACCGCTTTTTCACTGATATTCATTTCTATGGCTATTTCCTTGTAACTCAGATACTTTTTACGGCTCAGGGTGAAGGCTGTTTTTTGTTTGTCCGGCAATGAGTCTATCAGCAGGTCAATGTGCTTGCTCAGCTGTTTGGCTATAATCTGTTCTTCCAGGTCGCAATGGTGTTTGATATAATCTTCATTGTACGCCTGTAGCACGGAGTCTCTGTATAACTCCTCGTTCAGGTGTTTTTTGTCTTGATCGAAAATGAAGTTCCTTGTCATGATGAACAGTAGTCCTTCCAGGCTTTTTTCTTCATCCAGCAGTTCCCGTTTTTCCCATAGCTTGACAAATACGCTTTGCACGGCTTCTTTGGCATCGTCTGTGGAAACCGTATAGAGGCGGCTGAAATTGTACACTTTACTCCAATACGTGGCATAGATGGAGGAAAAGGCTTCATGACTTCCCTGTCTTAGCAATGCAATAGCTCTTTTTTCATCCATCTTCTTGTGTTCTTTTTCCTATTTAT
>ERZ1673697.868-NODE-868-length-42032-cov-7.489530_pt1 | contig 42032 bp, 36 predicted proteins | sample MGYA00580227_ERZ1673697 | MGnify/ENA primary metagenome ERZ1673697 (study PRJEB41218, sample SAMN15661759) | gut metagenome | host: Homo sapiens | place: Canada: London | collected 2015-08-20/2019-03-30 | study: EMG produced TPA metagenomics assembly of... | reverse complement strand
GTTTCTTGATCGGTACACCTGCTGCCATCAGAGACATGGTGGATGCACAGATACTTGCCTGGGATGTGGAACCATTGGATTCGAAGGTTTCAGAAACGGTACGAATCGCATATGGGAATTCCTCTGTACTTGGAAGAACAGGTACCAGAGCTTTTTCAGCCAGTGCACCATGACCGATTTCACGGCGTCCCGGTCCTCTGGAAGGTTTTGTTTCACCCACAGAGTAGGATGGGAAATTATAGTGGTGCATATAACGTTTGGATGTCACGGTCAGATCCAGTCCGTCGATACGCTGCGCTTCGGATAACGGAGCCAGTGTTGTCACTGTACAGATCTGAGTCTGTCCACGGGTAAACATTGCGGAACCATGAACTCTAGGCACCAGATCCACTTCGGCTGCCAGCGGACGAATCTGATTCAGCGCACGGCCGTCCGGACGTTTGTGGTCTTTTAAGATCATCTTTCGGACCGTTTTCTTCTGATACTGGTAAACGGCTTCATCAATCAGTTCCAGCCATTCTTCATTATCTGCAAAGGCTTCTGCCAGTTTTTCTTTAATTTCACGGATATTTTCATCACGAACCTGTTTTTCATCTGTAAATACCGCTTCTTCCATCGCTTCCTGCGGAACGATTTCTTTAATCGCTGCAAATAATTCCTCCGGAACCGCACAGCTTGTATATTCATGTTTTTCCTTACCACATTCAGCAACGATAACATCAATAAATTTAATGATTTCCTGATTCATTTCATGCGCTGCAAAGATCGCTTCGATCATCTGATCTTCCGGCACTTCGTTGGCGCCGGCTTCGATCATAATCACCTTTTCACGGGTAGAAGCTACCGTCAGCGCTAAATCCGAAACATTTCTTTCATCGGTTGTCGGGTTGAAAATCAGTTTTCCATCAATCAAGCCTACCTGTGTTGCAGCAATCGGTCCGTCAAAAGGGATATCGGAAATGGCTGTTGCGATCGCAGAACCGAGCATCGCAACAACTTCCGGATTCGCATCCGGATCAACGCTCATAACGAGGTTGTTTAAAGTCACATCGTTCCGGTAATCCTTCGGGAACAGCGGACGCATCGGACGGTCGATCACACGGGAAGTCAGCACCGCATGTTCGCTGGCTTTACCTTCACGTTTATTAAATCCTCCCGGAATCTTTCCGACAGAATACATCTTTTCTTCAAACTCCACGCTCAGCGGGAAGAAGTCGATACCTTCTCTCGGTTTTTCAGATGCTGTTGCTGTAGACAGAACAACGGTATCTCCATAGTGCATATATGCAGCGCCGTTCGCCTGTTTTGCCACACGGCCGATGTCCACGCGAAGTGTTCTTCCTGCCAGTTCCATAGAATAGCTCTTGTACTCTTTTGACATAATCATTCTCCTTATAAAAATATATGATATTTTCACAGGAACTCATCGAAACTACTGAAAAAAACACATCCGGAGATATCCTCTTTTCAGTGGTCTCGAGTTGAAGATTCCTGTGAAAGCATGTAAAATCTTTTTCTTTTTATGCAAATAGTGGGATGGAAAGCTCCATCCCACGATGCAAAATTATTTTCTTAAGCCTAATTTCTGAACGATAGCTCTGTATCTTTCGATATCTGTTTTCTTAAGATAGTCAAGCATACCACGTCTCTGACCAACCATTTTTAACAGACCGCGTCTGGAATGATGGTCTTTTTTGTGCACTTTAAGGTGCTCTGTTAAATCGCTGATTCTTGCTGTTAATAAAGCAATCTGTACTTCCGGTGAACCGGTATCTTCTGCTGTTCTTCCGTAAGCTGCGATAATGTCTTTTTTCATTTCTGCTGTAATCATTTTACAATTCCTCCTGAAATTTAAAGTGCCGCATGCTAAGAGCAGGCTGGAGTTTCCTGTATCTGAGCATGGGTTATATGTCATACCGTGCTATTATAGCATAGACATTTTCCCTTGTAAAGATACTATTTCAGAAGAAAAATCCAAAAATTTTTATTCAACAACTTCGATGACCGGTGAAATGACTTCCTGTTTCAAAACATCAATAAAGCCCACATCCGTCACCGCATATAACGGAATCGCTGCCAGACAGATGAAGGAAAGGAACATAAAAGGAATCGTAATCGGTGATCCCATTTCGTGAATCATGTTATTTACTTTCTTCTTCGCTTCTGCCAGTTCTTCTGCCGGCAGATCGGAAAGAAGGCCACAGACCGGATACGGAATCTCCGCAGCGACTTCACCGTTCTTTACAACATCCTGACCGCCGCCGATTTCAATCAGACGGTTCACAGCTACTGCCATATCCTCAAAGTTTGTTCCCATAACAATAATATTATGGTTATCATGACCTACAGAGGAAGCGATGGCGCCCTCTTTCATATGGAAACCGCCCATAAATGCCTTGCCGACATTACCGTTCACGCCATAACGCTCTACCTGGGCAATATAAAGGACATCCTGATCCACATCACAGGAAACCACACCGTCTTTTACCTCCAGAACCGCTTCTCTGCCTTCGGTGATCGGAATCCACGGCAGCGTGTCCATCACCCGGACTTTCACTTTCTTTGCGCCTTCCGGTGCATAAATTTTAAAACTGTCGGCAGTGATCGGATTTTTAAGCTTTGTTGTATTTAAAAGACAGGCTGCATGGTCTGCCTTCGGATAGGACACAAGCATTCTGCCGTTGTCCAGAATCTCCTTTCCACCGGAAATAACACTCAGCACTTTAAAGTCCTCTGCACCGGTTGTGATATTCACATCCGCTCTGCGTCCCGGAGCAAGGCCGCCGATCGCATCATCCAGATGGAACGCCCGTGCCGCATTGAGTGAAACCATCTGAATCGCTGTGGCAAAGTCCACACCGAGTTCCAGCGCCTTCCGGACAGAGGCATCCAGATGGCCTTTTTCAACGGCATCTACCGTATGTAAATCATCGGTTACAATACTGACTCTGGAAGTGTCCAGATGCTGTTCCAGAATCGGTTTGATGCAGTCCGCCATATTCTGTGCCGCCGAACCTTCACGGATCATCAGATGGCAGCCGTTTTTAAGCCGTGCCACCGCATCGTCGCCGCTCAGTGATTCATGGTCGGTTGTCACCCCGGCTGCCAGACAGACATTTAATGCCGGACCCGCCATATCCGGTAAATGTCCCTGATTTGTCATTCCCGGCATATTATTCACCATGTCCAGTGAATCCATCAGTTCCGGAAGGCCTCCGAGCACATATGGGCCAACGACCTCTGACAATCCAACCGCATCTTTTCTCTGCAGCGCTTTTTTAATGATTTCCGGATTAAAATGTCCGCCGCTCGTTTCCAGATTCGGAGCAAAAGGCACATGGGAAGGCACAATAAAATACAGTTTCAAATCCGTTTCTTCGGCTTCCTTCAGCACCGCTTCAATCGCTTCAAGACCGCCGACAACACCAATCTCGTGCAGATCTGTCATAATGGCTGTGGTTCCGTGCTTCAAAACCACTTCTGCAAATGAACGGATCGAGAGGCTGGTGCTTTCCGGATGGATATGGCCATCGATAAATCCCGGTGTAATGTAGTTGCCTCCGGCATCGATTACCCGGGTATTCCCGCCGATCGTGTAATCCACATCCCCCACCGCGGCGATTTTGTCCCCGCTGATGGCAACACCGCCTTCATAGATCTCTTTGGTGTAAACATTCACAAGTTTTCCGCCTTTTACGACAATATCTGCCGGTACTTTTCCGCCGGCGACTGCCAACAATTTCATGTCCATGATCTTACCTCCTGTAAAATGGTGCGTACGTCGTTCTTCTACTGTCTATTATAAAGAGGCATCCATGTTTTGTCACTATTTTCCTTGATTTTTCAAACAAAATAAGCTAATATTGTGGAGACATACATTACAAATAGAAAGAAGTGAATCCACATGGAATTAAAATTATGGGGCGGACGTTTTACCAAACAGACAGACCAGCTCGTCCATAACTTCAACGCATCCATTTCCTTTGACCAGAAATTTTATAAACAGGATATCGACGGCAGTATCGCTCATGTGACCATGCTCGCAAAGCAGCATATTTTAACAGATGCCGAACGGGATACGATCGTAGCAGCTCTGACCGACATTAAAAATGAAATTGCTGAAGGAACGCTTGAAATCACCGGAACCTACGAGGATATTCACAGTTTCGTGGAAGCCATGCTCATTGAACGCACCGGAGAGACCGGAAAGAAACTCCATACCGGAAGAAGCCGTAATGACCAGGTCGCTCTGGATATGAAATTATATACACGGGATGAAATCAAGGAATGTGATGCCCTTTTAAAAGACCTTCTTGAGGAAATCCTCACACTGATGGAATCCCATACCGAAACCTTTATGCCGGGCTTTACCCATCTCCAGAAAGCCCAGCCTCTGACACTGGCCCATCATTTCGGCGCTTATTTTGAAATGTTCAAACGGGACCGCAGCCGTCTGGCCGATATTTACCGCCGGATGAATACCTGTCCATTGGGCGCCGGAGCCCTCGCAGGAACAACCTATCCGTTGGACCGGGCATATACCGCTGAACTTCTCGGCTTTGACGGCCCGACCTTAAACAGTATGGATTCCGTTTCTGACAGAGATTATATTATTGAACTGCTCAGCGCCCTCTCCACAGTGATGATGCACCTGAGCCGCTTTTCCGAGGAAATCATTATCTGGAATACCAACGAATATCAGTTTATTGAACTGGACGATGCCTATTCCACCGGAAGCAGCATTATGCCTCAGAAGAAAAATCCGGATATCGCCGAACTCGTCCGTGGAAAAACCGGCCGTGTTTACGGCGCTCTGATGTCCATTCTCACCACGATGAAAGGGCTGCCTCTGGCTTACAATAAAGACATGCAGGAGGATAAGGAGCTGACCTTCGATGCCATTGATACAACCAAGGGCTGTATCAAACTTTTTACCGGCATGATAAAAACCATGAAGATCAATAAAAAAGCGATGGCTAAGAGCGCTCTGGGCGGATTCACAAACGCTACTGACGCTGCCGATTATCTCGTAAAACACGGCGTGCCGTTCCGCGATGCCCATGGCATTATCGGACAGCTCGTTCTTTACGGTATTGAAAATAACAAATCTCTGGATGACATGACACTGGAAGAATATAAGGCCATCAGCCCGGTATTCGAAGCGGACATTTACGATGCCATTTCCCTTGAAACCTGTGTCAATCTCCGAAATACCATCGGCGGTCCGGGTACCGATGCCATGAAAAACGTCATTGCTATGGAAAAAACGTACCTTGACACAAACCAGTCATTGTGATATTTTGGAATATGTAAGTCAAACAATCGAATACAGATTCGTTAAGTTTATTTAGTTGATGATACTTTATAAAAGGGGTACACCACCGCGGGTGTATCCCTTTTTGTGCGTTCATACAGGAAAATTTAACGATTTTGATGTGAATTTCAGGAAGGAGCGATTTATTTTATGAAAGTGAATGGCGAAACAATCCCGCTTTCTGCCCCGGTTTCTTTAAAAGATTTTCTGGAGGCTTCCGGCTACACCCAGGGCCGTATCGCCGTGGAACTCAACGGTGAAATCATTCCGAAGCTTTCCTATGCATCCGTTCTTCTTTCCGAAGCGGACACTCTGGAAATCGTTCATTTTGTCGGAGGCGGCTGATATGACAAAACAGGAATACGATCACGTGCTCATCGAGCGCCATGGCCGGGAAGTTTTCGAAAAGCTTTCCAAAGCCTGCGTGGGCATCGCCGGCCTTGGCGGCCTCGGTTCCAATATTGCCATGATGCTGGCCCGCAGCGGCGTGGGACACCTGCTTCTTGTGGATTTTGATAAAGTTGAACCGAGCAACCTGAACCGCCAGCATTACATGGTGTCCCATCTCGGGATGAGGAAAACCGATGCTGTCAGGGATCAGATTTTACAGGCCAATCCCTTTATCCGGCTGGACACGCTGGATACTTATATTACCGCAGACAATGCGCCGGGTATTTTTTCCGGCTGTGATCTGCTCTGCGAAGCCTTTGACAGGGCCGAAAATAAAGCCGATTTAATAAACAGTCTGCTCCTGCACTGCCCGGACATGCCGCTCATCTCCGGTTCCGGCATGGCCGGATACGCCAGCTCCAATACGATTCAGACCCAGAGAGTTTTCCGCCGTCTGTATCTCTGCGGCGATAAAGTGTCGGGCATTGAAAACGGAGACTGCCTGATGGCGCCCCGGGTGCAGATCTGCGCCGCCCACGAAGCGAATATGGCGCTGCGGCTTTTACTTGGCAGGGCAGACGTTTAATGATTGAAGTTTAATATTTTAGGAGGAATAGAAAATGAAAGACCCATTAATTATCGGAGGACACGAATTTAACTCCCGTTTTATTTTAGGTTCGGGAAAATTTTCCCTGGAAATGACCAAAGCCGTTATTGAAAACGGCGGTGTAGAAATGGCAACTCTGGCGCTGCGCCGTGCCAACGCCGGAGGCCGCGAAAATATCCTCGACTATATGCCTGAGGGAATCACCCTGCTGCCGAATACTTCCGGCGCCCGGACCGCTGAAGAAGCCGTGCGTATTGCCCGTCTCTCCAGAGAACTCGGCTGTGGTGACTTTGTTAAAATTGAAGTCGTTCACGAATCCAAATATCTGATGCCGGACAATTACGAAACCATCAAAGCCACGGAAATCCTTGCAAAAGAGGGTTTTATCGTGATGCCTTACATGATGCCAGATCTGGTTGCCGCCCGTGCTTTAAAAGATGCGGGAGCCGCTGCCATCATGCCCCTCGGCGCACCGATCGGCAGTAATAAAGGTCTCTGCACCCGGGACTTTGTCAAAATGATCGTCGAAGAAATCGATCTTCCGATTGTTGTGGATGCAGGCATCGGCCGTCCGTCCCAGGCCTGTGAAGCGATGGAACTGGGCGTAGACGCAGTTATGGCAAACACAGCCATCGCCACTGCCGGCGACGTCGCTGCCATGGCAAAAGCCTTTAAACTCGCCATCGAAGCCGGACGTCTGGCCTACCTCTCAAAGCCGGGCCGTGTCCTCGAATACCGCGGCGAGGCTTCCAGCCCGCTGACCGGATTTCTTGAGAATTAGGAGGCGACGTCATGAAAACTGCTGCAACAGACCATATGAAATATCTGGATACTATGGAAGCCGTTGATTCCGATATTATGAATAACGTATTGAAAATGGTGGACAGCTATGATTATCACCGCTATACTGCCGGAGATGTCAGAGCTGCATTAAATAAAGAAACGCTTTCACCGGAGGACTTTGCCGCCCTCCTCTCTCCGGCCGCCTTCCCTTTTCTTGAGGAAATGGCCCATAAAGCCACTTATGAGACCCGGAAGCATTTCGGAAATGCCGTCTGTATGTTCACGCCCCTCTATATCGCCAATTACTGCGAAAACCACTGCGTTTATTGCGGATTTAACTGCAAAAACCGGATTCACCGGGCCAAACTGACTTATGAAGAAATCGATCATGAAATGTCCGTAATCGCCCAGAGCGGTCTGAAAGAAATCCTCATTCTCACCGGAGAATCCCGGAGCATGTCGGATGTGGCCTATATCGGCGAAGCGGTGAAAACCGCCCGGAAATATTTTTCGACCATCGGTATCGAAATCTATCCGTTAAATTCCGACGAATATCATTACCTCCACGAATGTGGCGCCGATTTTGTCAGCGTTTATCAGGAAACCTACAACACCGATAAATACGAACAAATGCATCTGAGCGGACCGAAGCGTGTCTACCCATACCGCTTCAACGCTCAGGAACGGGCTTTAATGGGCGGTATGCGTGGCGTTTCCTTCGGCGCCCTCTTAGGCCTCGATGATTTCCGGAAGGATGCCTTCGCCTCCGGCATGCACGCCTACTACATTCAGCAGAAATATCCCCATGCGGAAATTTCTTTTTCGACACCAAGACTCCGCCCCTATGTAAATAATGCGGACAACAATCCAAATGATGTCCACGAACCACAGCTTCTTCAGGTCATGCTGGCCTATCGTCTGTTCATGCCGTTTGCCGGCATCACAATTTCCACCAGGGAACGGGAAGGCTTTCGTGACAATGTGATTGGTATGGCGGCCACTAAAATATCCGCCGGAGTCAGCGTCGGCGTCGGCGGCCATGAAGAAGAAGCCAAAGGCGACGAACAGTTTGAAATCTCCGACCCGAGAAGCGTCCGGGAAGTCCATCAGGCCATTCTGAATCACGGATTGCAGCCGGTTTACACGGATTATCTGTGGGTATAAATTTCCTGCATACATCATTATCCCCCGGTATCCAACAGCCTTAAAGTTGAAGAATATCGGGGGATAACATCATATTTTATATTTTCTACCGCGCTTTTCCTGTCTTTTTCCGTGCCGGAGCCAGCGGTGTGCATTTAAAGATGCTGATTCCGAGAGGCGGCACTGTGATCTTTACAGAATCGTCCATGCCATCACATTCTTCGGCCTTTGACTGTTTCAATCTCGGGTTGACATTTCCCGCGCCGCCGAATTTTTCATGGTCACTGTTAAAGATTTCTTTATATTTGCCACGGAAAGGCACACCAATTTTATAATTCTTCCGCACCACCGGTGTAAAGTTACAGATAACCATCAGTGTTTCATCTTTTTTCTCCGTATTCCGTGTAAATACAACAATGCTTTCATCGGCAGAAATATTGTTTATCCATGTAAAGCCCTCCGGTTCATCGTCCAACGCATATAATGCCGGATATTCTTTATAAAGATGAATCAGTTCCCGCATGTAATCCTGCATCTTTTTATGAAGATCAAAGTCCAGCATAAACCATTCCAGGCTCCTGCCTTCGTTAAACTCTGTAAACTGGGCGTAATCCTGGCCCATAAAAAGTAGTTTCTTTCCCGGATGGCATACCATAAATCCATAAGCCAGACGAAGATTTGAAAACTTGTCCGGATTCTCTCCCGGCATTTTCTGGATCATGGAGCCTTTGCCATGAACCACTTCATCATGGGATAAAACAAGGATAAATTTTTCACTGTACGCATAAACCATGCTGAATAAAAGCTGTCCGTAGGCGCCTTTTCTGAAAAGCGGATCCAGGGACATATAACCGAGAAAATCATTCATCCATCCCATATTCCATTTCAAATCAAATCCAAGGCCATCATCCTCAACATCTCCGGTCACCATCGGCCATGCTGTGGATTCCTCTGCGATCATCTGCACCTCCGGATTTCGTTTCTTCATCATGGAATTCAAATGTTTTAAAAATTCAATGGCTTCCAGATGTTCTCTGCCGCCATACATATTCGGCAGCCACTCGCCGTCCTGCCGTCCGTAATCCAGATAAAGCATCGATGCCACCGCATCCATACGGAGTCCGTCCACATGATACTGTTCAACCCAGTACATGGCATTGGCAATCAGGAAATTACTCACTTCCTTCCGGCCATAATTGAAAATCAGCGTTCCCCAGTGCGGATGTTCTCCCCGTCTCGGATCCGGATGCTCATAAAGAGGCGCTCCGTCAAAGCGTGCAAGACCGTTTAAATCCCTCGGAAAATGTGCCGGAACCCAGTCGAGAATGACTCCGATATCCTTCTGATGCAGATAATCTACAAAATACATGAAATCTTCCGGCGTCCCATAACGGGATGTCGGCGCATAATATCCGGTGACCTGATAGCCCCAGGATTCATCCAGCGGGTGTTCCATAACCGGCATCAGCTCCACATGGGTATAACCCATATCCTTCACATAATCCGCCACCTTATAAGCCAGTTCCCGGTAATTATAAAATCCGGCTTCCTGAACCACCGTTTCATGGCCTTCATCATCCGTTTCGATCACAGCATCCGGGCGCATAAATCCGGCCAGATGAAGCTCATAAATAAACTCCGGTTTTTCCTTCGTACTGTCTTTTTTCCGCTGTTTCATCCATACTTCGTCCTGCCACTGGTGTTTCCGGCAAATATTATAGATCACAGAAGCATTATCGGGACGTTTCTGCATCAGCGTACCGTAAGGATCGGACTTCAAAACCACCGTATCCCCTTTGAGCTTGATCTCGTATTTGTAAAGTTCGCCCTCTTTCAGCCCTGGAATAAAAAGCTCATGAATCCCGCCTTCACGACGCTGCATCGGATGGCGCCGGCCATCCCACTGATTGAAATCGCCGACAACGCTGACACGCATGGCATCCGGAGCCCATACAGCAAAACGGACCCCTTTAATCCCGCGAATACGCATCGGATGCGCTCCCAGCACCTTATAGATTTCGTAATGGATTCCTGCCTGGAATTTTTTTATATCTTCTTCCGGAATCGTTGCCGGAAAAGCATAGGCATCCCGGCACTTTACAACATGACCATCCCCATAAGTCACCTGATACATATAATCCGGTATATCCGCATCCGGCAGAATCTGTGCAAAATATTCCGAATCCACCGCTTTCATCATCATCGGTTCCCGGCCTTTCACAAGAACCTCACAGCTTACTGCCCCCGGAAAATAAGCCTGCACAAGCACACCATCTTCCACCTTATGCGGTCCCAAAATCTGTTTCGGGCGGTCATGCTCCGAATAAATAATCGCCTCAATCTCCGGCCACTGCATATATCCAAATAGTTTATCCTCCATTTAAACCCCTCCTGCTGCATTTTGTGCAAGTCCAATAAATTATCCTTATTATATCATTTTTGCTCCCCTGTTTCCATGCCTGTTTTTAATCTTACAGTTTTTAAAGAATATCTTTGATACATTCATAGAGCGCATTATCTGCAACAGCCACAATAACTCTGGATTCTTCCGAATACGCCCCATGCTCCCCTTTTAAGACCGCACCGGCTTCACGGCACAAAAGGATTCCCGGCGATATATCCCATTTATTTCGTGTGTAGATCACAACACCGTTCGTTTTACCGGATGCCAGATAAGCGAAGTCAATACTGGCCGCTCCGAACATACGTATTCGTGCGATGGAATCATACATCTTCTCCATCACGGCCCGCTCTCTGCGAATATCATCCTTCCGCGAATGTGGAAAATCACCGAAACTGACAATGCTTTTTTCCAGATCCGTGTAATTTACATGGATTTTCGAACCGTTCAGATAGGCGCCTCCATCTTTCACCGCATAATACATTTCATCGGCAGACGGGATATATATTGCAGAAACCACGATGGAACCGCGATCGTAAAGAGAACACTGTACACCAAACAGCGGAATATCATTCGCCATATTAAAGGTTCCGTCAATAGGGTCTATCGTCCATGTTCTTCCTTCGACCAAAGTATCGCTCCGTGTTTCCTCACTCAATATCTTGTCCTCCGGAAACGTCTCATTAATACAATCAATCACGTATTTTTCAATATTCAGATCCACTGTGGTTACAATGTCAAAAGATGCCTTATCCATACAGATATCGGATGTTTTTTTTCTGAATTTAAAGTAGGCCTCTTTAATAACCCTCGTAATAAACTCCTGTTCTGCCTTATACTTGTTCACTTTTCTGTCCCTCTCTCTCTGATATACTGATACTGTTCGTAAAAGAAATCATATAATTGTCCGTCTTCTTTCTTTTTAATATAAAAACAGGGATTGCTGGCCCCCGGAACAGCATTGGCATAATATTGCAGCAGTAAATGCTCCCCATCAATAAAAATCATATTCAATCGCGGCACCAGATCATATATGTAAATCTTCAGATTATTTTTAATAGGATCCGGAAGTTTCTTCTTAAGTCTTGAAACAAAACTCAGCGTTGCATTCGTATTATTTCGAATCGTATTCCTTGCCTGGCCTTCCTCCTTTTCACGAGCCCGTGTATGCCGTCCGTAAGGCGCCAGAAAAAGAATTTCCAGATTCATTCCCTGACACAAGGCATTCTTCATAGTATCTTCATCCATATTCAGTGTCATTTCATTATTTGATATCCCCAGACATTCTATTTTTCGGGCAACATAAATCATTTTCGAAATATCCCAGACTTTGTTCATGTGAGATCTTCTTAGAAAAACACGCTCCACTTCAAGCGTAGTTCCCGGAAGAAATGGTTCAACAAAGGTATGCGAAGGAGACTGGAGACTTCGGTCGAAGCTTTTCTGATCACTTCCGTTAATGATCCAGTCATATATCATCTCAAAACAGTCATCCATACTGGCATTTGACTCATCAAAATGCGCCACCCCCTGGAATGCAATATGAAGGTCATTTGCCTTTACCGCGGTGAAGCCATCGTATGCATAGACCCTGGCATCTCCGCGCTGTCGTTTTCCCTCATAAATACAGTTCCAAAAGGTTTGAAGCTCCTGTTTAATTCCATTATTGACAACCGTCCCATCCGCATCGGTTTTTATATTCCGGTTACAGATCAGCAAAAACTTATCCGCATTTTTTACAGCTACCGGAGTTTCTGCAAAATAGGCACTTTTTTCTGTAGGAAAAAAATAGCATTTCACTCCCCGGGATTCAAGGAAATAAAATAACTGCTTTGCCTTATTCAACGAACCATAATCATCATAAGTTCCGTGATAAGCTATGAATATATCTCTGCGCTCCACAAAATTCACCGCTTTCTTTTCTCTGACATTCAGTCATATATCTTTTAAATATTATATCAATACCCAAAATATCAGTCAATCGCCCATCCACCGAAAAGCTAAACTGTTCCCGCAACATGATAAATTTTATTTTCTGTTCATAAGTTTTAAAAAGGGAGTTGATATTTCACAAATCCATATCTGTGAAATATCAACTCCCTTTGTTTTACTGAAAATATCAGTAATTATTTAATTTTTCTTACTTTTACAACGCCTTCAACAGCGGCCAGCACTTTCAGAATTTCATCCGAAACGCTTGTATTTGTATCCATCATTGTGTAAGCCCATGCGGCCTTGCTCTTGTTGGTCATATCATCGATATTGACACCTTCGGCAGCGCAGGCGCTGGTCAACTGGCTTAAGATATTCGGAATGTTTTTATGGCAGATGACCACACGGCCTTCCGATTTGCAGACACCCATGTCACATGCCGGATAGTTGACGGAATTTTTGATATTTCCGTTTTCAACGAAATCACGCACTTCCTGAGCCGCCATCACTGCACAGTTATCCTCGGATTCTTCCGTGGAAGCGCCGAGATGCGGAATTGCAATAACCCCTTTCATCTGAGCTGTTTTTGCATTTGGGAAGTCGGTCACATAACGGCGGACTTTTCCGGAAGCAAGCGCTGCTTCCATGGCATCATCATCCACCAGTAAATCTCTTGCAAAGTTAAGGACAATGACCTGATCTTTCATTTTTTCGATGGCTTCCACATTAATCATCTTCCGTGTGCTGTCCATCAACGGCACATGAACGGTGATGTAATCGCAGTTTGCGTAAATGTCATCCAGATTGCTGATGTGTTTAACATCTCTGGACAGGCTCCATGCGGCATCGACAGAAATAAACGGGTCATAACCGTAAACTTCCATGCCGAGAAGGCTGCAGGCATTGGCAACCCGGACACCGATGGCACCGAGACCGATCACGCCCAGTTTTTTGCCCTTTAATTCGGTTCCTGCAAACTGTTTTTTACCTTTTTCAACCAGCTTATCCACGGCCGGGTCTGTATTTACGGACTGTACCCAGTTCACACCGCCAACGATATCACGGGCAGCGAGGAACATTCCGGCAAGCACAGCTTCTTTAACACCATTGGCATTGGCGCCCGGTGTGTTGAAAACAACGATGCCCTGCTCCGCACATTTGTCCAGCGGAATATTATTCACGCCGGCTCCGGCTCTGGCTACTACCAGAAGGCCCTCCGGAAGGTCCATATCGTGCATGGCTGCACTTCTTACCATAGCAACCTGTGCATCGGCAAAATTATCAACTTTTTCATAAGCCTCTGTAAAAACATTCATTCCGACTTCTGCGATCGGATTCAGGCAATTAATTTTATACATGCCGATACCTCCTACTTATTCTCTTCTGCAAATTTTTTCATAAATTCAACGAGTGCCTCAACGCCTTCGTATGGCATTGCATTGTAAATGCTGGCTCTCATACCGCCTACGGTACGGTGACCTTTCAGGTTTTCAAATCCGGCAGCCTTCGCTTCCGCAACAAATTTTGCTTCCAGATCTTTATCACCGATGACAAACGGAATGTTCATCAGAGAACGGCTGTCTTTTTCAACAGTTCCTTTATAGAAATCCTGAGAATCCAGATAACCGTAGAAAAGATTTGCTTTCTTTTCATTTTTCTCTTTCATCGCTTCGAGACCGCCGTTTTTGAGCAGCCATTTGAAGACTTTACCGCAGATATAAATGCCATATGCCGGCGGCGTATTGTAAAGAGAATCATTATCGGCATGTGTTTTGTATTTTAACATGGTCGGTGTATTTTCAAGGGTGTCCTCTGTGATCAGATCTTTACGGATGATACAGATAACAACACCGGCAGGTCCGACGTTTTTCTGTGCGCCTGCATAGATCATCGCATATTTGGATACGTCTACCGGTTCGGAAAGGAAACAGGAAGACTGGTCAGAAATTAAATCTTTACCCTTTGTATTTGGAAGGGTTTTATATTTTGTTCCGTAAATGGTATTATTCTCACAGATATACACATAATCCATGTCATCTGTAATCGGCAGGTCTGAACAATCCGGGATATATGAGAATGTCTTATCTTCGGAAGATGCCAGTTTTTCAACATCGCCGAAAATCTTTGCTTCATTAAATGCTTTCTTTGCCCACTGTCCGGTAATGATATATCCGGCTTTGCGGTTTTTCATAAAGTTCATAGGTACCATGGCAAACTGGGTATGTGCGCCCCCCTGAAGGAATAATACTTCATAATTGTCAGGGATATGCATCAGTTCTCTCAAGTCTGCTTCCGCTTCCTGAATAATCGTTTCAAAGGCTTTGGAACGGTGGCTCATTTCCATGACACTCATTCCTGTTCCCTTATAATCCAGCATTTCATTTGCTGCTTCTGTCAGAACTTCTACTGGTAAAACTGCCGGTCCTGCCGAAAAATTCCATACTCTGCTCATATCTCATATCTCCTTTTTAATAATAAAATATATGTTTATTTAATTTCTTATCATATCTTCTTCCGAAAAAACCTCAGAAATTGAAGCTCCCGGAGCCACCATCGGCCATACCTTATCGTCACAGTCGATGATACAGTTAATAACAACCGGTCCGTCAGAAACAAGAGCTTCTTCCATAGCGGATACGAGTTCTTCTCTGCTTGTTACATTAATGCCCCGGCAGCCGCAGGCCTCCGCGATCCGGGCATAATCAAAACCGCCTTCCAATATTGTATTGGAGTAACGCTTCTCATAGAACAGTGTCTGCCACTGACGAACCATGCCAAGCACACTGTTATTGACAATCACTTCAATAATCGGAATTTTATATTTTGAAGCGGTCAGCAGTTCATTAAAATTCATCCGGAAACATCCGTCTCCGGCAATGTTCACAACGGTCTTATCCGGACGGGCCACCTTGGCGCCGATACAGGCTCCCAGGCCATAGCCCATCGTTCCGAGGCCGCCGGAGGTAATAAACTGCCGCGGCGCTTTGTATTTATAAAACTGAGCCGACCACATCTGATGCTGCCCGACTTCCGTCGTAATAATCGCATCGCCTTTGGTCATCTCATAAACGGTTTCCACAATCTGAGGCCCCGTCAGCCGGTCCTTCGGATAGGTCAGCGGATAGCGTTTTTTAAGCTCCGCAATATAAGCCATCCACTCGGCATGTTCCATTTTATTCAACTGAGCGCTGAGTTTTCGGAGAACCACCTTGGCATCGCCTTCGACACAGTGGTCCACAACAATATTTTTATTAACTTCCGAAGCATCCACATCAATCTGTAAGATCTGTGCATTGCCCGCAAAGGTCTTCGGATTACCGATCACACGGTCCGAAAAACGGGAACCGACCACAATCAGCAGGTCGCACTGGGTCACGCCGTAGTTCGCCGTTTTGGTTCCATGCATACCGAGCATTCCCACATAGGCATCATCGGTGCCGTCAAAGGCGCCCTTTCCCATCAGAGAATCCGCCACCGGAGCATCGATTTTTTTCACAAACCGGTGCAATTCTTCAGAGGCATTCGATAAGGTGACGCCGCCGCCTACGAAGACAAAAGGTCTTTTGGCATGGGCAATCATCGTTACGGCCTTTTCCACATCCGCTTCATTCACTGCTGACGCATCCGGTTCTACCGGTTCCGGCTTCTTCGCTGTATATTCTGTTTTTTCCGCTGTCACATTTTTTGTAATATCGACAACGACCGGACCCGGACGTCCGCTCTGGGCGATCTTGAAAGCCCGTCGGATGACATCCGCCAGCTTCGTAACATCTTTAACAATAAAATTGTATTTTGTGACAGGCATCGTAATACCGAGGATATCCACCTCCTGGAAACTGTCTTTTCCAAGAAGGCTCAGTCCCACGTTGCAGGTAATCATAACGACAGGTACAGAATCCATATAGGCTGTGGCAATACCTGTCACCATGTTGGTTGCTCCCGGGCCGGATGTGGCAAAGCAGACGCCTACCTTTCCTGTAGCTCTGGCATAGCCGTCCGCCGCATGGGAAGCTCCCTGTTCATGGGATGTCAGATAATGGGTAATCTCATCTCTATGTTTATACAATTCATCGTATACATTTAAAATGGCACCGCCAGGATATCCAAAAACCGTATCAACGCCCTGTTCTTTCAGACATTCAATAACAATTTGTGCGCCTGTTAACTCCATATGTATACCTCTTTCTATTTTACTTTCGGAATTTCAAGAACAGCTCCCCGGTTACCGGATGTGACCATAGACGCATATCTTGCCAGATATCCGGTTGTCACCTTCGGTTCCCTCGGCTGCCATTTTGCCCGGCGTGTCTCCAGTTCTTCGTCGCTGACAGCCACGTTGATGGTATTGGCCGGGATATCGATCTTAATGATATCGCCTTCTTCGATCAGGGCAATCGGTCCGCCGACAGCCGCTTCCGGGGATACATGGCCGATGGATGCGCCTCTGGATGCACCGGAGAAACGTCCGTCAGTAATCAGCGCCACGCTGGAGCCAAGGCCCATACCTGCGATGGCCGATGTCGGATTGAGCATTTCACGCATACCCGGTCCGCCCTTCGGTCCTTCGTAACGGATAACAACCACATCTCCGGCAACGATCTGTCCGCCTTTAATCGCTGCAATCGCATCTTCCTCGCAGTCAAACACTCTGGCCGGTCCTTCATGGACCATCATTTCAGGCACCACTGCGGAACGTTTTACCACACAGGAATCCGGTGCGATATTTCCTTTTAATACGGCGATACCTCCGGTCGTACTGTATGGATTTTCCACTGGACGGATAACCTCCGGATTTCTGTTCACACATCCGGCAATGTTTTCGCCGACGGTCTTTCCTGTCACAGTCATTAAATCTGTATGTAATAATCCTTTTTTATTCAGTTCGTTCATCACCGCATAAACGCCGCCGGCTTCATTCAGATCTTCCATATAAGTAAAGCCTGCCGGTGCCAGATGACACAGGTTCGGTGTTTTCGCACTGATTTCATTGGCAATGTCCACATTCAGTTCAACGCCGGCTTCATGAGCGATGGCCGGAAGATGAAGCATACTGTTTGTGGAACAGCCCAGGGCCATATCCACCGTCAGAGCATTCATAAATGCTTTTTCTGTCATAATATCTCTCGGGCGGATATTTTTTTCGAGCATTTCCATGACCTTCATGCCCGCATGTTTGGCAAGACGGAGACGTTCGGAATAAACGGCCGGAATCGTTCCGTTGCCCTGAAGGCCCATACCCAGGGCTTCCGTCAGACAGTTCATGGAGTTTGCGGTGTACATACCGGAGCAGGAACCGCAGGTCGGACAGACTTTGTTCACAAATTCATCGACCTGATCCTCGGTCATCGTTCCGGCTGCATAGGAACCAACCGCTTCGAACATACTGGAAAGACTGCGTTTTTCACCGCCGACACGGCCTGCCATCATCGGTCCGCCGCTGACAAAAACCGTCGGAATATTTAACCGGGCTGCCGCCATCAGAAGTCCCGGAACGTTTTTATCACAGTTCGGCACCATCACAAGGGCGTCAAACTGATGGGCAAGCGCCATACATTCGGTGGAATCGGCGATCAGATCCCGGGTCACCAGAGAATATTTCATTCCGACATGACCCATGGCAATACCGTCGCAGACAGCGATGGCAGGAAATACAATCGGTGTACCGCCGGCCATGGCAACACCCATCTTTACGGCTTCAACTATTTTATCAATATTCATATGTCCCGGTACAATTTCATTATAAGAGCTGACAATACCGACCAGAGGTCTCTCCAGTTCTTCTTTTGTCATACCCAGAGCATTAAATAATGAACGCTGAGGTGCGGACTGCATCCCCTTCGTTACGACATCGCTTCTCATCTGCATCTTCCTTCCTTATACTTCCTTATATAGATCAAATATGATTAAATACGTTCTGCAACGGCATCGCCCATTTCACGGCAGCCCACAAGCCGGCAGCCATCGGACATAATGTCCACGGTACGGTATCCGTCCTCAAGAACCTTCTGAACTGCAGCTTCAATGGCATCCGCTTCTTTATCGAGATTCAGAGAATAACGGAGCAGCATGGCTGCAGATAAAATCGTTGCGATCGGATTCGCCTTATTCTGTCCGGCAATATCCGGTGCGGAACCATGACTTGGTTCATAAACGCCGAGACTCGTTGCGCTCAGGCTCGCCGAAGATAACATTCCGATAGAACCTGTGACTTCACTGGCTTCATCCGAAAGAATATCTCCAAACATGTTTTCTGTCAAAATCACATCAAACTGTCCCGGATTTTTCACAAGCTGCATCGCGCAGTTGTCCACCAGCATATGGGAATAGGTCACTTCCGGATAATCCTTCGCTACCTCTTCCACAACCTTCCGCCATAAACGGGAGGAATCAAGGACATTGGCCTTATCCACACTGATGACGTTTTTGCGGCGTTTCATGGCCGTTTCGAAGCCTTTTACAGCGATGCGGCGGATTTCATTCTCATCATAAGTCAGAGAATCATAGGCTTTCAGAACACCGTTTTCTTCCACGGTTTTCCGTTCTCCGAAATAGAGGCCGCCGGTCAGCTCACGCATAATGACCATATCAAAACCGTCGCCGATAATCTCATCCTTTAAAGGACAGGCATCCTTTAATTCCTTATAGAGATAGGCCGGACGGATATTGGCAAACAGTCCGAGAGATTTTCTCAGTTTTAAAAGACCGGCTTCCGGTCTCAGGGATGGTTCCAGCTTATACCATGGCGATGTGGTCGTATCGCCGCCAATAGAACCCAAAAGTACGGCGTCACTGGCTTTACAGGTTTCAATCGCCTCGTCTGTCAGCGGAACGCCGGTCGCATCGATGGAGCATCCTCCCATCAATACCTGTGTATAGTTAAAGGTGTGACCAAATTTTTCTGCGGCTTCATCCATAACCTTCATCGCTTCGGTTACGATTTCAGGGCCGATGCCGTCACCCTTTATCACTGCAATGTTGTAATTCATGATAATTTTCCTTTCGTTATCCTATAACATACCACAAAATTATTTATTTTTCAATGACTGATTCATATAATTAATTAATCCACCGGCTGCGATCAGCTCCTGCATGAATTCCGGAAAGGCCTGACCCTGGTAAGATTCGTTTTTTGTACGATTATAAATAACTCCGTTATCAAAGTCAATCTCAACCTGGTCTCCAGCTTCAATTTTTTCTGCCGCCTCTTTACATTCGATGATCGGAAGCCCGATATTAATGGCATTTCTATAGAAGATTCTGGCAAAGGTTTCGGCAATGACACAACTGATGCCGGATGCCTTAATAGCGATCGGCGCATGTTCTCTGGAAGAACCGCAGCCGAAATTTTTGCGGGCAACCATAATATCACCGTCTTTGACCTTTTTAACAAATTCTGTATCAATATCTTCCATACAATGGGCTGCCAGTCCTTTCGGATCGGTCGTTGCCAGATGTCTGGCCGGAATAATTACGTCTGTATCTACATTGTCACCATATTTAAAAACTGAACCAAATGCTTTCATTCTTCGAGTACCTCCTTAATCTAATTCACATGGACAGGAAATTCTGCCTGTAATCGCGCTGGCTGCTGCGACTGCCGGGCTTGCCAGATAAATTTCCGATGTCACATGGCCCATACGTCCGACAAAGTTACGATTGGTTGTGGATACACATTTCTCGCCTTCCGCAAGAATACCCATATAACCGCCAAGGCAAGGTCCGCAGGTCGGTGTGCTGACAATCGCTCCGGCTTCAATAAAGGTTTTAATATATCCGGCTTCCATCGCGTCCAGATAAATCTTCTGGGTTGCCGGAATCACAATGACACGAAGACCTTTGGCGATCTTATGTCCTTTCATCACCTCTGCGGCAATTTTCAGGTCGTCCAGACGGCCGTTGGTACAGGAACCGATAACGACCTGGTCAATAGCGATATCGCCGACTTCATCAATCGTACGGGTATTTTCCGGCAGATGCGGGAAGGCAACCGTTGGTTTTAAAGCGCTCAGATCAATGGTATAGGTTTCATCATATTCCGCATCCGCATCGGCTTCAAAAACTTTATACGGTTTATCGCTGTGTTCTTTAATATATGCCAGCGCCAGATCATCTACAGGGAAAATGCCGTTCTTGGCGCCGCCTTCAATCGCCATATTGGAGATAGTGAATCGGTCATCCATCGAAAGATACTGAATACCGTCGCCAGTAAATTCCATGGAACGGTACAGAGCGCCATCCACGCCGATCATGCCGATAATATGTAAAATAATATCTTTTCCGCTGATCCATTTGGCAGGCTTTCCTGTCAGAACAAATTTGATAGCGGAAGGTACTTTAAACCATGCTTTACCCATAACAATACCGCAGGCCGCATCTGTACTGCCGACACCGGTGGAAAAAGCGCCGATAGCGCCGTAGGTACATGTGTGGGAATCGGCGCCGATAACTGTATCTCCGGCGGTCACAATTCCTTTTTCCGGTAAAAGGGCGTGTTCAATGCCCATTTCACCCACTTCATAGAAATGGGTCACATCATTGGCACGGGCAAATTCCCGCATACATTTACAGTTCTGCGCGGACGCAATATCTTTATTCGGTGAAAAATGGTCCGGAATCAGAGCCACTTTATCTTTATCGAAAACACCTTTCTTTTCAAACTTATCCATCTCATTAATGGATACCGGTCCCGTGATATCATTTGCCAGGACTAAATCCAGGTTTGCCATAATCAAATCTCCTGCATGAACCTCTTCCAGTCCGGCTGCAGATGCCAATATTTTCTGGGTCATCGTCATTCCCATGATAAATCCTCCTTTATTTTTCGTCATTATTATTAAAAATAGATATTGATAGAATATCACATATAGAGCTATAATAGAAATACATATTATGAATATCTATTATAATTACAAGTTATAAATGGAGGAAAGTTATGGAACAGCACCTGAGTCTCTACCGGATTTTTTATACGGTAGCCAATACAGGGAATATTTCCCAGGCCGCCAAACAACTGTATAACAGCCAGCCGGCCATCAGCAAATCCATCAGCCGTCTGGAAGAAAGCCTTGGCGTCACCCTCTTTTCCCGAAGCTCCCGCGGCGTCACCCTGACCGAGGAAGGAAAGATTCTGTATCAGCACATACAGGCCGCCTTTGAAGCCATTGATGCCGGTGAAGAAAAGGTGCGGCGGATGAATGCCATGGATATGGGAACGATTCATATCGGTGTGAGCAATACACTGTGCAAGTTTATTCTCATCCCTTATCTGAAAGCTTTTATTGAAAAATATCCACACATAAAAATCATCATCACCTGCCAGTCTTCCAATCAGACACTGGAAATGCTGGATTCGGGAAAGATAGATATCGGCCTTATTGCCCATCCTGGAGCCATCCGAAATATGGATTTTCATTCCCTCGGAACGATTCAGGATATTTTTGTGGCCTCTCCCTCCTATCTGCGCCATCTGGAACTGGATACCAAAAACATCCACAGCGGGCGGGATCTTTTTGAAAAGGGCACGCTGATGCTTCTGGATAAGCACAATATGACCCGGCAGTATATTGACGATTACATGACCTCCAACCATCTGCCGATGAACAACACCATCGAAGCAACGACCATGGAGCTTCTCATTGAATTTGCCCGGATCGGTCTGGGTGTGGGCTGTGTCATCAAAGAGTTTGTTACCGAGGAACTCTCCGACGGACGACTGAAGGAAATACCGCTGGATATTCCAATTCACCGCCGGGAAATCGGCTTCACCTATATAAAAAAACGACAGCAGGAAAAAGCCGTCCGGCATTTTATTGACTTTTATAAATCCACAAAGGAGACGATGTGACCATGGACAATTTTATATTCAGCTTAAATGCAACACTGCCTATTTTTTTAATCATTCTTTTTGGATGGTTTCTCATGCAGATTGGCCTCTTTAATAAAGAATTTACAACCGTTGCCGACCGTTATGTTTTTAAAGTCGCACTGCCGCTGTTATGTTTTAAGGATATTGCCACAGCAAATATCCGTGAAATGTTCAGCCTGAAGTTCGTTCTCTTCTGCGCCATCGGAACGACACTGATGTTTCTCGGTGTCTGGCTCTTTGCCCGGTGGTACTGTAAAGACAAATCCATGACCGGCGCCTTTGCTCAGGCCGCCGCCCGGGGCAGCGCAGCGATTCTGGGTATCGCCTTTGTGGAAAATATTTACGGAAATTCCGGGATGGCGCCGATGATGATTATCTCCGCCGTGCCCCTTTACAATATTTTCTCCGTCGTCATCCTTACCTTCGGCGCCTCCGATGCTCAGGATGAGCCGATCGCCAAAACGATCCGCAGGGCCTGCATCAACGTCATTAAAAATCCGATCATCATCGGTATCCTGATCGGCTCTGTTTTTGCCATCGGCGGTATTCCCGTTCCGAAGATACCTTTGAAGTTTATTACAAATATCGCGGCCACAGCTTCTCCGATCGCCCTTCTCGTCGTAGGCGCGACCTTTGAAGGACGGAAGGCTCTGGCAAAGATCAAACCAAGTCTGATGGCCACCCTGATTAAACTGGTCATCATTCCGGCCATCTTTTTCCCTTTTGCCATTCTTTTCGGCTTCCGTGGCAGTGAGCTGGTGGCGATTCTCGTCATGCTCGGTTCGCCGACAACCGTAAGCTGTTACATTATGGCAAAAAATATGCACAATGACGCCGTGCTGACTTCCAGCATTGTCGTTATGGCAACACTCCTGTCATCGGTTTCGCTGACACTGTGGATCTTCCTGCTGCGGAGTTTTGCACTGATTTAATTTTCACCCGGTTGAATACGAATACAGAAAGGATTTTGAATACCTATGGCACCAACAAATCATTATGATGCGGACAGTATTTCCGTTCTGGAAGGCCTGGAAGCTGTCCGGAAACGTCCGGGAATGTACATCGGAAGTGTTTCCCGAAAAGGTCTGAACCATCTAATTTACGAAATTGTTGACAATGCGGTCGATGAACATCTGGCCGGATTCTGTGATAAAATATGCGTCACTCTGAACAAAGACGGCTCGGCCACCATACAGGATAACGGCCGCGGCGTCCCTGTCGGTATGCACGAAAAAGGCGTGCCTGCCGAACGACTTGTATTTACAACCCTCCACGCCGGAGGTAAATTCGACGATTCCGCCTACAAAACCAGCGGCGGTCTCCACGGCGTCGGATCCTCCGTTGTCAATGCCTTATCCGCCTGGATGGATGTGGAAATTTCCAGAGAAGGTTTTATTCATCACGACGCCTTTGAACGCGGAATTCCGACGGTTGAACTTGAAAACGGCCTGCTCCCGGTTCTCGGAAAAACACGGAAAACCGGAACAAAGATTTCATTTCTTCCGGACAGTGAAATTTTTGAAAAAACAGAGTTTAAAGAGGATGAAATTATCAGCCGCCTCCACGAAACCGCTTATCTGAACCCGGAACTGACGATTATTTATGACGACTGCCGGGACAAAACACCGGAACATCTGGAATTTCATGAGCCCGACGGCATTATCGGCTTTATTAAAGATCTGAATAAAAACAAAGACTGTGTCTGCGATGTTATTTATTTCAAGGGTGAGGCCGAAGGCATTCAGGTCGAGGCCGCCTTCCAGTATATTAACGAATTTCATGAAAATGTCCTCGGCTTCTGCAACAACATCTACAACGCCGAAGGCGGTACCCACATTACAGGCTTTAAAACCGCCTTTACGACGATTATGAACGGCTATGCCCGGGAATTAAATATTCTGAAAGAAAAAGACAGCAATTTCACCGGTGCGGATATCCGTAACGGCATGACCGCCATTATCTCGATCAAACATCCGGACCCCCGGTTTGAAGGCCAGACCAAGACGAAACTGGATAATCAGGATGCGGCCAAAGCCACAGGTAAAATCACCGGAGATGAACTGCCCCGGTATTTTGATAAAAATCTGGATGCTTTAAAAAATGTCCTCTCCTGTGCGGAAAAAGCGGCAAAAATCCGTAAGAGCGAAGAAAAGGCAAAGACCAATCTCCTGTCCAAGCCAAAATTTTCCTTTGATTCCAACGGAAAACTTGCCAACTGTGAAAGCCGGGACGCTTCCATCTGTGAAATTTTCATTGTCGAAGGAGATTCCGCCGGAGGTTCGGCAAAAACCGCCCGAAACCGTCATTTTCAGGCCATTCTTCCAATCCGCGGAAAGATTCTGAACGTCGAAAAAGCGAGCATTGATAAGATTCTTGCCAATGCGGAAATTAAAACCATGATTAACGCCTTTGGCTGCGGATTTTCCGAAGGCTACGGCAATGACTTTGATATCCGCAGACTCCGCTATGATAAAATCATTATTATGGCCGATGCGGATGTGGACGGCGCCCATATCTCCACCCTGCTGCTGACTCTTTTCTACCGTTTTATGCCGGAACTGATTTTTGAGGGCCATGTCTATCTCGCCATGCCGCCCCTCTATAAAGCCATGCCGGCCCGGGGCCATGAGGAATATCTCTATGACGACAAGGCTCTGGAAAAATACCGTAAAACCCATAAAGGCAGCTTCACGCTCCAGCGGTACAAGGGCCTCGGTGAAATGGACGCTTCCCAGCTCTGGGAAACGACCCTGAATCCGGAAACCCGGATTTTAAAACAGGTGGAAATTGAAGACGCCCGGATGGCTTCGGACATTACGGAGCTTTTAATGGGAACCGACGTCCCGCCGAGAAAATCATTTATTTACCGGCATGCCCATGATGCCGAACTGGATATTTAGGAGGTGACCTCTCATGGAAAAGAAACATTTTGAAGAACAGATTATACGCACCGAATATTCGGAAATCATGCAGAAATCCTATATCGACTATGCCATGAGCGTCATTATCGCCCGGGCCCTTCCCGATGTTCGGGACGGTCTGAAACCGGTTCAGCGCCGGACCCTTTATGACATGTACGAACTCGGTATACGTTACGATAAACCTTATCGGAAATCCGCCCGTATCGTCGGTGATACGATGGGTAAATACCATCCCCATGGCGACAGTTCCATCTACGATGCCCTCGTCGTTATGAGCCAGGACTTTAAAAAAGGAGAACCACTGGTTGACGGCCACGGTAACTTCGGCTCCATCGAAGGCGACGGCGCCGCTGCCATGCGTTATACCGAAGCCCGGCTGCAAAAACTGACCCAGGAGGCCTTCTTAACGGATCTTGATAAAAATGTTGTGGATTTCCAGCCCAACTTTGATGAAACGGAAAAAGAACCGGAAGTGCTCCCGGCCAAAATTCCGAACCTGCTGATTAATGGCGCGGAAGGGATTGCTGTCGGTATGGCGACCAGTATTCCGCCCCACAATACAGGCGAAGTCATTGATGCCGTTCTCGCCTATATAAAGAATAACGATATTTCTACCGAAGAACTGCTCACTATCCTTCCCGGACCGGATTTTCCAACCGGAGGGATTGTAACAAACAAAAGTGAATTGCTTTCTATCTACGAAACCGGACAGGGTAAAATCAAACTCCGGGGTAAAGTGGACGTTGAAAAAATCAAAGGTGGCCGCGAACAGCTCGTCATCACCGAAATTCCTTACACGATGATCGGCGCCGGCATCGGCAAATTTTTAAACGACGTTTATGCGCTTGCGGAAAGCCGGAAAACAACGGATATTGTGGATATTTCCAACCAGTCCTCGAAAGAAGGGATTCGCATCGTTCTGGAACTGCGCCGGGGCGCTGATGTGGAAAATCTGAAAAATATGCTCTATAAAAAAACCCGTCTGGAAGACACTTTCGGCGTCAATATGCTGGCGGTCTCCAATGGGCGTCCGGAAACCCTTGGCTTAAAATCCATTATTGAAAGCTTCCTTGATTTTCAATACGATATCAATACCCGTAAATACCGGCACCTTTTAGTCAAAGAGCGGGAAAAACGGGAAATTCAGGAAGGCCTTATCAAAGCCTGTGATGTCATCGACCTGATTATCGAAATCCTCCGGGGCTCCAAAAACATCAAACAGGCCAAAGCCTGCCTGGTAGAGGGAATCACCGAAGGCATCAAATTTAAAACAAAAACTTCCGAAAAAGCCGCTTCAAAGCTTCATTTCACAGAAAAACAGGCTACGGCAATTCTGGAAATGCGCCTTTATAAACTGATCGGTCTTGAAATCGATGCGCTTCAAAAAGAACATAGTGAAACGTTAAAAAACATCGCCAAATATGAGGATATCCTTGATAATCATTCGAGCATGTCAAAGGTGATTGTCGGAGAGCTTAAGAATCTTAAAAAGAATTATGAACATCCGAGAAAAACTCAGATTGTCAACGCTGCAGAAGCTGTTTTTGAAGAAAAGAAAATGGAAGAAATCGAAATCGTCCTGCTTATGGACCGCTTCGGTTACTGCCGGACAGTTGACGTCCCTACTTTTGAACGCAACCGGGATGCCGCCATTTCTGAAAGTAAATATGTTATCCAGTGCATGAACACAGATAAACTGTGTATTTTCACCGATTCCGGGCGAATGCACCTGATTAAAATTGCCGATCTTCCTTTCGGTAAATTCCGGGACAAGGCCATTCCGATTGACAACTTCGGCAATTACAACAGCAGCGAAGAATCCATGATCTATGTTGCCAGTCTGTCCGATGTCATTAACACCCATCTGGTATTTGCTACCAGCCAGGCCATGTTCAAGCAGGTCGACGGCAGCGAGTTCAATGTTTCCAAACGGACCATCGCCGCTACAAAACTCGGACCGGAGGATAAGGTCACCGCTGTTTTACCTCTCGGTGAAGCCACCCATATCGCTCTGCGCACCCGCAGGGGCATCTTCCTGCGGTTCGATATCAGCGAAGTCCCTGAAAAGAAAAAAGCGGCCATCGGCGTCCGGGGTATCCGGCTCACCGCAGATGATACTGTCGAAGAAGTCTATCTGCTCGATAAAAATAATGAAATCATCATTACTTACAACGATAAAGAAATCGCCCTGAATAAACTCAAGCTCGGACACAGAGATACGAAGGGAACAAAACTGAGAATCTAAAAACAATAAAGAAGCCGCTGTCACCAGCGGCTTCCTGTGCTAATATCATTTGTTTATCCTCTTCATCAATCATTCCCTGCCGCAGCATGGCTTCAAGCACCTGATTCTGACGCTTCTCTGCCAGTTCCATACTGGCCGTCGGTGCATAAACAGAAGGGGCATTGGGTACGCCCACAAGCAATGTACATTCATAGTCATTCATCGCTTCCGGTTCTTTGCCAAAATAGCCTTCACAGGCCGATTTCAGCGTATAATAGCCATCCCCGTAATAGATGCTGTTCACATACAGATCCAGAATTTCCTCTTTGCTGTACTCCGATTCTATTTTCATGGCCATAAATACCTCGGCAATTTTCCGGCTGAAGCTTTTCTCCTGGCTGAAATAAATATTTTTTGCAAGCTGCTGGGTGATCGTACTCCCGCCTTCAACCAGAGCCCCCGCCCGGAGATCATTGACAACCGCCCTTCCGATGGCGATCACATCAACGCCGGGATGGTTATAAAACCGATGGTCCTCCACCGCGATCAGCGCATCCTTATAAATCGGTGATATCTCTGATAAAGAAATAAAATCTTCTTTCTGAAAAACTTCCTCCAGCGACTGTTCTAACGGTTTTTCAGCAAGGGCATCTCTGTATTCCTTATACCCCTTGAGCGTCAGAACACCCATACACAAAATCATCGTCCCCAGAAAAATCCCCAGCACTGTTTTTACAACTTTCGCAAAATGATTCATATCATGCCCTCCTTTTCTTTATATACCCAGTATAAAGAAAAAGACGGAAGGGTTCCATCGGTTTACGTTACAAAAGAAATGGCTCCCTTACAATAATGTAAGATTTCCCGCCTCACGGTTTGCAGCTTCCGCACGGCGAATATCCCTGTGCGATCAAATCCTCCCTGCTGCCGCTGTATTCCGCCTTATTGTCCGCATTCATCTGATCCACACTCGCGCAGTCCGGCTTATGAAATTTTTTATTATTTGTATTTAAAATATAGGTTTCTTCTTCCGATGCATCCTTATCACTGTTCGTCCCATCATCCAGCCGGCTGCTTCCTGTCGCATAGTCGATGACCACTCCGGGCTGCACGTTATAGCAGTATACATTAAATAAAATGCCTTCACCATCATCTTCAACCGAGGCGGCTTCCATCAAAACGCCGGAAGCCACCAGGTTATTGCCTTCAAATACAGGCGTTACCCGGTACAGGACATGATTGTTTGTTTCTTTTATGTAATCCGCTACCATATTCTCAAAGGGCAGCATACTGTCCACATTCATATACCGGGTTCCGGTAATCAGATTCTTTTCATTGGCATTCTCCGCCGTCAACTGAAATCCGATCAAATGACAGCGATTATATAAATACTTACCGTCCACAAAATCATATTTGGCCGTCTGCCATCCGGAAGGCCTGACCTGTCCAATGCTTCCCCGCTTCTCTGTGGGCATTAATTCCTGTCCGATACTCGCAAAGGCCGTGCCGCATCTTCCAAGAGAATCCAGCGGGCTGTAACTCTCAAAGGCCTCTGTTGTGTAATCGCTTTCTTCAAAGAAAGGGACATTATCATTAACGACAATATAAGGTTCCCCGGTGTAAGTCATTATATCCGATAAATCCATGCTGGCGCTGGCAGCCCGGACTTCTTCACATCCCGTTGTATATAAACAAAGTACGAGCATCATAACCAGTATCGTTATTTTTTTTATCTTTTTCATTGTTCTTCTCCTGTCATTCCTTTTATGTATTCTTCTCTTGTGATTTTGTCGTGTGAATTGCCCGGAAATTCTTCGATATGAACCAAACGCCAGTTTGCGAGGTCCATATCGAGATGCCTGTCCGCCGGATATTTTCTGTTCCACCGATAAATTATCAGTGCAGATATTTTTTCTTCATATGGACGTAATGTAAAATTTTCTATAAAGCAGTCATCTTCCTCACCGGAATTCGCCGCAGGATTTTCATCGACTACAATGAATGGCCGGTAAACTTCTTCAAACTGTTTCGCAGAATATTCATTCATCCACAGTTTTCGGCCATGCAGATGGTTTATCATATCTGACCTTAAATCTTTATCCTGGCTCTGCCGCCTTTGATTAAAAAGCATCCCATTGTTGTCATCTAAACAAACAATAACCTTCAATTTTTTCACTTCCTTTTCATCGAATATTTATTTATCCCCATAATGATAGCGGCAGGCTGATATACATATATTATTTTCAGAAATTTTGTATATAAGCCGGTCCTTATCTTAATTTTCTTAATCATTATTTCATAAATTTTAATGTACGGTTTTCTGTACGTCAAGTATTTTATATCAATTATATCCTCTGCATCATAAATATATACAAAAAGCGGAGCTGCTGCTCCGGCAGATTATTCATCTGCTTTTGCAACAGCTCCGCTGAAATTTAACGATAATTACATACTTTCATGGAAGGTCCGCTTAATGACTTCCATCTGCTGTTCACGGCTCAGACGGTTAAAATTTACGGCATAACCGGAAACGCGGATGGTCAGTGTCGGATATTTCTCCGGATGCTCCATGGCATCGATTAAGATTTCACGATTCATGACATTGACATTGAGATGATGGGCTCCCTGAACGAAATAGCCGTCCAGAATAGAAACCAGATTGGCAACACGCTCATCTCCGGTTTTTCCGAGGGCATTCGGAACAATAGAGAATGTATTGGAAACACCATCCTGGCATACCGCCCGGTAAGGAATTTTTGCCACGGAATTTAAGGATGCCAGCGCCCCGTTGGTGTCCCGTCCGTGCATCGGATTGGCTCCCGGTGCAAAAGGTTCGCCGGATTTACGGCCATCCGGTGTCGCTCCGGTCTTCTTACCGTACATCACATTACTTGTAATCGTCAGTGCGGAAAGGGTATGGATACCATTTCTGTAAAGCGGATGTTTTTTCAGTTCCGCCGAAAAATAGGATACGATTTCCACCGCAATATCATCGACCATATCGTTGTCATTTCCATATTTCGGGAAATCCCCTTCAACTTCAAAGTCTACCGCAATGCCTTCTTCATTTCGAACCGGACGTACCTTCGCAAATTTAATCGCAGAAAGAGAATCGGCGGCAATGGAAAGTCCTGCCACACCAAAGGCGGCAATCCGTTCCACCAGCGTATCATGAAGGGCCATCTGGCTGGATTCATAGGCATATTTATCATGCATAAAGTGGATGATATTAATGGTATCCACATAGAGCTCTGCCACATAGGCCAGAACTTTTTTGTAATTTGTCAGCACCTTGGAATATTCAAGCACTTCATCTTCATCCCGCACGATCTCCGGAATAACATGGGTGCCTTTTTTCTCATCGATACCGCCGTTAATTGCCAGAAGAAGGCTCTTTGCCAGATTGGCCCGGGCGCCGAACATCTGCATCTGCTTACCGACTGCCATGGCTGAAACGCAGCAGGAAATGCAGTAATCATCGCCGTACATCGGCCGCATCAGGTCGTCATTTTCATACTGGATAGAATCTGTTCCGATACTCATCTTTGAACAGTAAGCCTTAAACGCTGCCGGAAGATTCTGGCTCCAGAGCACCGTCATATTCGGTTCCGGCGCTGTTCCAAGGTTTGTCAGGCTGTGCAGATAGCGGAAGGTATTTTTCGTTACAAGGGTTCTTCCGTCGATTCCCATGCCGCCCAGCGCTTCGGTCACCCATGTCGGGTCGCCGCCGAAAAGTTCATTGTATTCCGGTGTCCGCAGATGACGGGCCAGACGCAGTTTAATAATAAACTGATCGATCAGTTCCTGAGCGCCTTTTTCGTCAAGCACGCCTTTTTCAAGATCCCTCTGAATATAAATATCCAGGAATGTGGCTGTCCGTCCGAGAGAAATCGCCGCACCGTTATTTTCTTTAATTCCGGCCAGATATGCCAGATAAAGATTCTGTACCGCTTCGCGGGCATTTTCTGCCGGGCGTGAAATATCACAGCCGTATTTTGCCGCCATGCTGGCCATTTCTTTCAGGGCCCGAATCTGCATCTGCACTTCCTCACGAAGACGAATCCGTTCATCGGTCATCGGTCCGTCCAGCAGCACCAGATCCTTTTTCTTTTCTTCAATCAGGAAATCTGTACCATACAGCGGTATTCTCCGGTAGTCACCGACGATACGTCCCCGGCCGTAGGCATCCGGAAGCCCGGTCAAAAGGCCGGCATGGCGTGCCAGACGGGTGCGTTCCGGATAGGCATCAAAAACGCCTTCATTATGGGTTTTCCGATAAAGGTGGAAATGATGTTCAATCTCCGGATTCAGCTTGTAACCGTACTGTTCCAGCGCCGAAGTCGCCATACGCATCCCACCGAAAAGATTGACGATCCGTTTCAGCGGCGCATCGGTCTGCAGGCCCACGATGACTTCATTGGCCTTGTCAATATAGCCCGGCGCAAAGTTATCAATCCCGGATACGACCTCCGTCTCCACATCGATAATGCCCTTTTTCAGTTCCTCGACAATCAGATCGCTGGCTTTGTCCCATACCTTTTCCGTCCGCTCAGAAATCGGCGCCAGAAATTCCTCATCCCCTTCATAGGGTGTATAGTTTTTCTGAATAAAATTACGTACGTTTACTAAATGGCGCCATTCGCCTGTTCTAAAACCTTCCCATGCTGTGCAGTTAACATCAATACTCATTGTAAGTTCCTTCCTTTCTTCAAATCGTGTTCATGCGTATCTGCCAGTCTGAAAGTAATTCCGGATTCATCGGTTCCACACCTTCCAACGGATAGGGAATACCCAAAGCTTTATATTTATGGACACCGAGGACATGATAGGGAAGCAGCTCCACACGCTCAACATTTTTCAGTGGCTGAATATATGTTTTCAGTCCTTCCAAATGGGCCTCCCCGTCGGTAAGACCTGGAACAACAACGTGGCGAATCCACATCGGCACGTTCATCTGCTGAACTGTTTCCAGAAAACGACGGGACGCTTTAAAATCCATTCCCGTTACCTTCCGATAGCCTTCCTCCGTATAATGCTTTATATCCATAAGAACCAGGTCCGTATACCGAAGTATTTCCCCGTAATCTCCATCGCCGCATCCGGCCGTATCCAGGCAGGTATGGATACCGGCCTGTTTACACCGTATCAGTGCTTCCAGAAGAAAATCTTTCTGAAGCAGAGGCTCTCCGCCTGAAAATGTCACGCCCCCTCTGTCTCCATAATAAGGTTTGAAGCGGGATAATTTTTTTACGAGAGCTTCCGCGGAAATATGCTGTGCATCCTTTCCGGTGAGCGACCATGTATCCGGATTATGACAATACTGGCATCTGAGACGGCAGCCCTGAAAAAAAACAACGGAACGTACTCCCGGGCCGTCAACCAGCCCCATAGATTCGATTGAATGAATCCGTCCGTATGTCATTTCTCACTCCTCCTTTCAATCAATAACGTCCTTTGCCCATAATTTTCGTGCAAAGAGATAAAAAAACAGCCGACTGCCTGGGCTGTTGCCCAGACGGTCGGCCATATCATAAACATACTTCATGTGGTTTTCCCACTTATCCGTCAGTCATATGTTATGTTTCAGATTTTAATCTAATCTGATTTTTTTGTCAATAGGGAAATTTAGTTATCGATTAATTTTCCTTCGCCATTCCAGCTATACAGTTTACGAATTTCTTCGCCAACGATTTCCGATGGATGCGCTGCTGCTTTTGCACGCATTGCTTTGAAATGAACCTGACGTCCTGCAGGAGACATATCTAACAGGAAGTCTTTTGCAAAAGTACCATCCTGGATATCGGAAAGGATTTTCTTCATCGCTTTCTTTGTTTCGTCTGTAACGATCTTCGGACCTGTGATGTAATCGCCGTATTCTGCAGTGTTGGAGATGGAGTATCTCATACCTGCAAAACCGCTCTGGTAAATCAGGTCAACGATTAATTTCATTTCGTGGATACATTCAAAATAAGCATTTCTTGGATCATAACCAGCTTCAACTAATGTTTCGAAACCAGCCTGCATTAATGCACAAACACCACCGCAAAGTACTGCCTGTTCTCCGAAAAGGTCTGTTTCTGTTTCTGTCTTGAAAGTTGTTTCAAGAACGCCGGCTCTTGCGCCGCCGATTCCCAGAGAGTATGCCAGAGCCATTTCCTGAGCTTTTCCTGTATAATCCTGGTAAACAGCAACCAGACAAGGTGTTCCTTTACCTTCCTGGAATTCGCTTCTTACAGTATGACCTGGTGCTTTTGGAGCGATCATAGTGATATCAACGTTCTTTGGAGGAACGATACATCCGTAGTGGATATTGAAACCATGAGCGAACATTAACATATTACCTTCTTCAAGGTTTGGTTCAATGTCGTTCTTGTACATATCTGCCTGAAGTTCATCGTTGATAAGAATCATGATGATATCTGCTCTTTTAGCAGCTTCTGCTGCAGTAAATACTTCAAATCCCTGAGCTTCTGCTTTTGCCCATGATTTACTTCCTTCATAAAGTCCGATAATAACATGACATCCTGAATCCTTTAAATTCAAAGCGTGTGCATGTCCCTGGCTGCCGTAACCGATAATTGCGATTGTTTTTCCTTCTAAAAGGGATAAGTTACAGTCTTCCTGATAAAAAATCTTAGCCATTGTTCTTCCTCCTGCCTGTTAAACTTTTAATATGTATCTTCAAATAATACAGACGCGGTGTCCCTTCACAGGCACCAGACGGGTTATATTATTTTGGAGCTAAAAATATTTGACGTCATCTGAACCACGCGACAAACCGGTCACTCCGGTCCGGGCCAGTTCCAGAATCTCATAGTTGCTCAATAACTGAATAAATGCTTCCAGCTTCGACTGATTTCCCGTGAGTTCGATAATCATCGACTCCGGTCCCACATCGACAACCTTTGCACGGAAAATATCCGTGACAGCAACGATCGCCTGACGCTCTTCTGCGCTTGCACGGATCTTGACCATAATCAATTCCCGGCAGACTGAAACACCTTCATTCAGCTTCTTGACATCCAGAACATCCACCATCTTACGGAGCTGTTTCTCAATCTGTTCAAGAATCAGATCATCACCATGTGCAACTACTGTAATTCGCGTAATCCGCGGGTCCATAGTCACACCGGCGGCGATACTGTCGATATTATACCCTCTTCGGGTGAAAAAACCTGCCACACGGCTCAAAACACTGGAAGTGTTTTCTACCAATAATGAAAACGCTCTTTTCTGTTCCATACCTGCACCTTCCTAGCTATTTAAAAGCCGGGCGCTTCGGTGTGAAGCACCCGCTGTTTACTTATTATAGTTAGTTCCTCCTGTTTTGTCAACATACTTTAGTCCATTAATGCGTTAATTATATGGTTTTAAAAGGATTTACAAACCTTGCCGCCCTTCCAAGCCTTTCCTCAATCCGCAAAAGCTGGTTATACTTCGCCAGACGGTCCGTTCTGGAAAGGGAACCGGTCTTAATCTGACCGCAGTTCAGCCCAACTGCCAGATCCGCAATGGTCGTGTCTTCACTTTCTCCGGAACGATGGGACATAATCGCACCATATCCGTTATTCGAAGCCATCTGGACAGCCTGAATGGTTTCCGTCAGCGTACCGATCTGATTCGGCTTAATCAAAATGGCATTGGCCGCCGACCGTCGGATACCTTCCTCCAGCCGCTTTGTATTCGTCACAAAAAAATCATCCCCGACAAGCTGTACTTTCCGGCCAAGTTTCTGTGTCAAACGCTGCCAGCCTTCCCAGTCATCCTGATCGCAGCCGTCTTCGATAGACACGATCGGATAATTTTCTATTAATTCACCATAATACGCCGTTATTGCCTGACTGTCAAATACTTTATTTCCTTCGCTGGAAAGAATATATTTTCCATCCTTATAAAATTCACTGCTGGCCACATCCAGCGCCAGGCTTATATCCTTTCCGGGAACATAGCCGGCCTTCTCAATAGCCGCCATAATAACTTTCAGACCCTCTTCGTTGCCGGACAGGTTCGGCGCAAATCCGCCCTCGTCACCGACGGCTGTGTTCATATGCATCTCCTTTAACACGCCCTTCAGGGAATGAAAAACTTCACAGCCCATCCGAAGGGCTTCCTTAAAGGTTTCCGCCCCCACAGGCACAATCATAAATTCCTGAAAGTCAATACTGTTGTCCGCATGGGCGCCCCCGTTTAAAATGTTCATCATCGGCATCGGAAGCAGCGTGCCTGCCACACCGCCGATATAACGATATAAGGGCTGCTTATAAACCTGAGCCCCGGCCCGGGCGCAGGCCAGGGATGCGCCGAGTACCGCATTGGCCCCGAGATTTTTCTTTGCTTCCGTACCGTCCGCTTCCATCAGTCTGGCATCGATTTCCTGCTGGCAGGTCACCCTCATCCCGCAGAGCGCCTTTGCAATTTCGTCGTTGACATGAGCGACAGCCTTCCGGACTCCTTTGCCGCCATAACGGCCCATTTCCTCATCCCGGAGCTCCAGAGCCTCATAAATGCCCGTCGATGCCCCGGAAGGCACGATCGCCCTTCCGACACTGCCATCCTTCACCGTAACCTCTACCTCAACCGTCGGATTTCCCCGGGAATCTAGAACCTCCCGTCCTTTTACCTGAACAATCTCTTTCGACATAAAAAACCTCCTGCGTAGACATATTTTTATCCTAGTATGTTCTGCGCAGAAGGTTTTTATCCCCAGTTTTTTACAAGTTCTTTTCCAGCCAAAATCCGCTTTGGATTATTCTCCAAAAGCACCTGCGTATAGGCCGGTCCGTATTCCTCCATCAGATAATCATAAATTTCTCCCATAAAAGGCGTCCTCTGATAAGACGAATGGGCATCACTGGCCACACAGGAAATCATCCCCTGCTCCAAAAGTATATCTGCCGTCCGTCTGGCCGCACGCCCGAATCTTCCCAAAATACTGCCTTTATTCACCTGAATACCATAACCCTGTTTTAACCATTCGAAGACATATTCCGGATACTCCTGAATAAAATAATACCTCTCCGGATGGGCAATAACAGGAATAAAGCCCAGGCTTTTACATTCCTTAAGAACTTTATCACATTCCTGCATATCTTCGCTAAAATCAAACTCCGTCAAAAAATACCTGGTTCCATTCAATGTCAGAAGCTTTTTCTTTCGGAACAAATCCGGAAGCTCCGGTGTCACAAAAATCTCCATCCCTGCCACAATCCGAATCGGAATATCACATTCATTCACAGCACGTCTCAGCTTCACCAGACTTTCCTTCATTGAAGGTCCCCAATAATTATCGTAAACCCCAGGAATATTGCAGTGAGGCGTTGCTACAATATAGTCCACACCGCTTTCCGCCGCCATCGCCGCCATCTCAAGAGATTCCTCTATATTCATCGCTCCATCATCTACTCCCGGAAGAATGTGCGAATGTATATCAATCATACCTTTCCTCCAATATCCTCTTTCTGCATAATCCTTTCAGCCCCTGCATATACTATCATAACCCATTATATCTCCTGCAAACTGTTTAATCAAGGGAGGGACCCTACCTGAAATATCTGGTTATTTTTCTGGTTATTTTTCTGTTTATTGCTACTGCCCTCTTACTTTACTGTATCCTTTGCCCGTCCAACATTCATGACAAAATGTCCGAAGATGACGAACAGATGGATTTTATCCGTCGACATCGAAAAAAACACTGAGTCCTTTCCATTTAAAATGCCTCCAAAAACTGCTGAATTCCCTGTTCATCCACTTCCTGAACCGTCTCATCTTCGATCTTATAGACTCTGCTGCACATAGAAAATACGCTCGGACGATGAGCCGTCACGATGATTGTCCGATGCGGATCTTTCTTCATAATGCTCCGGAGCACCCTGCGTTCCGTCGCCACATCCAGGGCGCTGGTCGCCTCATCCAGAAGCAGGATCGGCGCATCGGCCAGCAATGCTCGCGCAATGGAAAGACGCTGGTTCTGTCCTTCGGAAAATCCCAGACCACGCTCTCCGACAATCGTATCCATCCCCTTTTCCAGCCTACTGACAAAATTCCAGGCATGAGCCGCTTCCAGCGCCTCCTGCAGTTCTTCATCCGAAGCCTCCGGTTTTACCATCCGTAGATTCTCCGCAATGGTTCCGTAAAACATCGTATTTCCCTGTGGCACATAGCTGAAAAGGCAACGGGTCGACGGAGAAACTTCCAAGCCGGCTTCACCCGGATTTCCAACCCTTAACTTTCCTTTTCCCGGCTGAATCAGACCTAAAAGCAACCGAAGGGTTGTCGTTTTTCCCTGGCCTGACGGACCAATCAACGCCACAATTTCTCCTGGATTTGCTGTCAGACAGGCACCTTTGTAAACAGGTCTCCCGTCTTTATAGAAAAAGTCCACATCCTGCATCTGTATAAATGTTCCCTGTTTCAAACCTCTTTCGCGAATCTTTTCCGCCGCCTTTAAGTCCTTATAGGATTCCCGCGGAAGACTGATAATATCCATCACACGCTCCGCGCTGGTTGCCGCCCGAATTGCCGTCGGTATAAGACTCACCACAGAGCTGAAAGAACCGCTAAGGGACGAAGCCATCGATATAAATAAGGTCATCGTACCATAGGAGATATCTCCCTGCCACAGGCGATAGACCGCAAAACCATAGCAGGCATAACTGACCGCAAGGGCCGTCAGAGACATAATAATACTGGACCAGGACTGATATCTGTACTGACGCAGAGACAAATCCAGAGCATTTTCACGTTCACGCCACATCCGCGTGTGGGTTGTTTTTCCTGTGCCGGAAGCTGCCGTCACCAAAATTCCCATACCATTGTATTCCATCACCACTCCATGCAGCACACAAGCATCATAGTTCAAAATGGCATAACAAAATAAAGAGCCAAACTCGTGAAAAGCATCCGCCCCTTCTGTTCCCGTATTATCTTCATATAAAGTAAATTCCGTCCAATCTTTTGAAATCCGGAAAGAAAGTTGTGATTCGCCGTCATGATTCTGAGTTAACCAATCAAACGCTCCATTTTCCCGTTCATACAAAAATGTAGGAATATGAAAATCCGAAGAACCGAACAACAACTTTCCACTATTGTCCGGCTCAACGGTATCAATTTTAAAATATAAGTCATGCTTTCCCTTATAGGGCTGATAAAACGCCATCCCCGCGAAGGGAATCTTCATCCGAATATGAATTCTCCCTCGAGAATACCCAATACAAAAGCCACCAATAATGAAATTTTGACTCTTTTTCAAAAAACGATTATCTTCCATAAATTTACCAGTAATTAACTATAAATTGGCTTGATAAGCGAAGAATTAATATTTTCTTTTGTATCCTTATTAGAATTGAAGGGCAACCCAGCCGCATTTAATTGAGCTTCTAAATCCAAACGCGCATCATTGCAGCTATTTCCTTGAATATAAAATTCCTTTTCATCAGCATCCATTGTACCATCTCCATCTTGATCGTACCACGCATGGTGAGATTGTCCCCAACATACATCTGCAACTCTTTCCAACAATCTCATTTCCTGAAAACCAAATTCAGGGCTTTCGTAACTCTTTTTCTCCATTGTTCTTTCCTCCAAAAAAATACAATTAATAAATTAAATCACACAATTTTCATCTTTTCCAATAACTGATATGTCTCTCTTGCTTCTCTACAGGAATATTCCGGTACACCAAACCAATCCCCTGTTTCAGCCAGACGGGTCGCCGGACAAACCTCACACAGCCCCGCCACTTCACATACACTGCATGCCTGAATGTTCTTTGTCAACGGATATTGCTCCGGCAAATACTCCCATGCCTTATCAAAGCCGATGTCAAACGGTTCTGTATATCCCCGGTCCAGCAGCTCGCAGGCAAACATTTTACCGTCCCAGGAAATAGCATAGCTGTTAATTCCGGCACCGCATTGTTCAAATATATAGCGGCCCTCCGCCTGTCTGACACCGTGCTGCACCTGAAACTTTTCTGTAATCTTCGTAAGAGTTATCGCACCTTTTTGAACTTCATGCGAAAGAGCAGCGATTTTATTGTGGATCAGTTCCACATTCTCCTCTGGGGAAAGACGGCAGGATTTCGGATGAGCAACACCGCCCCGTATCTTATCTGCTACAAAACGGCTGACGGTAAGTGTCTTATCTTCCCTGAATTCCCGCTTCGTAAATTCTTTCATTGCAGACAACTCTTTTAAATTATCCTTAATGATAGTAGTTCTCGTTTCAAGAAGTGATGGTAGGGTGGAAAGTTTTCTGACACCATCCACAAACCGGTCATAACCATCCGCACAGCCACACATTTCTGCATATGTCTCATTGGATGCCCCATACATAGTAACACCAATCTTATGAGGGGGTGTTTTTTAAACATACCCATGATTTCATCTGTCACCATCGTTGCGTTGGTATAAACTGTAAGTATAAAACCCATTTTACTGATAGCTTCATATATCTCACAGAAATCTGGCCGAAGCATAACTTCTCCACCGGTTAACAGTAAAGAAAAGGTTCCTGCATCACGAACCTGTTCAGCCATGTCAATCCATTCTCCGGCAGTTCTCTCCCGCATGCCTGATTCACATATCTGCTGCTGCCCTATACGCACAAGACACATCTTGCACGAAAGATTGCAGCGTCCGGTCAACTCAAATGTCCCGTTAAGCGGATATCGTTCCTCATTAATCATTTAAAATCATTCCCCGTTCCAGCAAAATCTCAAGCGACCTCTCGACATCTTCTTTCGCCTGCTCCTCTGTTACAAAAAATGCCTCTTTTAATGCAGCAACCAAATCTTCTTTTGCAGCGCCTTCCTGAAGCGTACTCCATAAAACCTTTGCGGAATCATTTAGAGTAACAACCCCACGAAAATCAGCAATCGCCTCCCCAACAGATACAAGAACATATTTACCTGCAATTTTTCTTAAAATATAATTTTTATTTGCTATAAACCTCTGTTCCATATACCGACTCACCCTGTTCTACACCTAAATATACTTTATTACATTACAAATACTATCTCTTTTTAACTATAACATATATACATCTTATGTCAACAAAATCAATATTATTTTATTGTTTCTTTTAAATACTGCCTATTCTTATCGAAATCAATTCCAAGTACTGACATTCCATATACCTGCATAAACTGATATGAATCTTCGACTGGAATCCTGCATGATTCCAAATCATATTTCAACCATGCCGGAACCTTCAGCATAAGAGATACCACTTCACTCTTATCTAAATTTGTTGTCACTTTAGACAATGCAGAATTCAACAGTTGATTCAATGTCAGAATATCCGCTGTCTTTGCTTTTTCAAACGCCTGACTAAGAACCTTCCGCTGTCGATTCGTCCGCTCAAAATCCGCATTTCCTATATAACGAACCCTCGAATATGCCAGCGCCTGAGTGCCGTTCAGATGCAATTTCCCTCCGCCGGATAACTTATATTCATCTTTTTCACGGCCATTCAGCCGGTTCAGTTCCGAAATATAATCATTCATAATTCCAACTTCTTCATCCGACACTTCCATATCAACGCCACCCAAAATGTCCACAATATCCACAAAAGAATAAAAATCCACGGATATATATTTGTCCACTTCGACACCGAAATTTTCTTTTATCGTCTCCATCAGCAGATCTGCTCCACCAAAAGCATAAGCTGCATTTATCCGGTTATTGCCATATCCAGGAATACTGGCATAAATATCTCTCATAATGGAAGTCATGTATATCGTCTTCTTTTTCTGATTAACTGATAAAAGAATCATCGCATCTGAACGCCCCATTTCATCTTTATTTCGAATGTCACTACCAATCACCAGTATATTATATACATCCTTGTGATTCACGGAATCCTCCGTAATCATGGCATTTTCTTTTAATTTTTCATCCATCTTTAAAATTTCTTCCGACTTTGAACTGCTTTCTTCCGGAAAATATTCCGCAATAACCTCTTTGTCAGCAAATGTCGATGTTTCTTTTTCAGCATAATTCACTTTATCCAGATAATATTTTGCAAAAAACGCTGCCACCACGAGCAATGATAACAAAACGGATATAACTATCAAAAAAACTTTTGCAGCAACCGACAGCTTTTTCCCCCGGCCTTGCTTATCCATATTTGACTTTCTTTTCATGTTATTTACAACTCCTTGAATTTTACCTGATTCACGAAAAAAGAATCGTATCATTTTTTTATGTCATACTTTGAGATATTATATCACATTCCGACATTCAATCCAATGAATATTCACATGAGTTCCCCCAAAGCCGCCGCCAGCCGATCGCCCAATTTCAGTACATTTTTTGCCCGTTCCCAGTCCTGTTCAAAAACATCAGCTCTTTGAATATGTACGATTCCGTCCTTATTATATCCTTTATATACACCATAATGCAAATTCTGCTCGAACGGTACGCCTATTCTGAAATCGTCGGTACATTCATTC
>ERZ1673697.866-NODE-866-length-42058-cov-7.422160_pt1 | contig 42058 bp, 57 predicted proteins | sample MGYA00580227_ERZ1673697 | MGnify/ENA primary metagenome ERZ1673697 (study PRJEB41218, sample SAMN15661759) | gut metagenome | host: Homo sapiens | place: Canada: London | collected 2015-08-20/2019-03-30 | study: EMG produced TPA metagenomics assembly of... | reverse complement strand
CATGTTTCGCAGTATTTGCATTACGGATTCTTGTAAGCATATCTGCAATTGGATCGCTCATTGACATGATAAGTTCCTCCTTTCACTCATTCCTACCAGCTTGATTTTGTAACTCCTGGAATTTCACCTTTATATGCTAATTCACGGAAACAAATTCTGCAAACGCCATATTTTCTTAAATAAGCATGTGGACGGCCGCAGATTCTGCAGCGGTTGTATTCTCTGGTAGAGAATTTCTGTGGGCGCTGCTGTTTAACTTTCATTGAAGTCTTAGCCATGGATCTCCCTCCTAATTACTTTTTAAATGGCATACCAAATAATCTTAATAATTCACGAGCTTCTTCATCTGTATGAGCTGTTGTAACGAAGATAACATCCATACCTCTTACCTTATCAACTTTATCATACTCGATTTCAGGGAAGATTAATTGTTCTTTAATACCTAACGCGTAGTTACCTCTGCCATCGAAAGCATCCGGATTTACACCTCTGAAGTCACGTACACGAGGCAGTGCCAGGTTTACAAGACGATCAGCGAATTCATACATTTTTTCGCCTCTCAGAGTTGTTTTACATCCGATAGCCATGCCCTCTCTGATTTTGAAGTTAGCCACAGAATTTTTTGCTTTTGTCAGAATAACCTTCTGACCTGCAATTGTTTCCATATCTTTAACTGCGGATTCCAAAACTTTCGCATTGTCTTTAGCTTCGCCAACGCCCATGTTCAGAACGATTTTGTCAAGTTTTGGTACCTGCATGATATTTTTATATCCAAACTTTGAAACCATTGCCGGAACGATTTCATTGTAGTACATATCTTTTAATCTACTCACCGTTAAAAACCTCCCTTCTCAATTAGTCAATAATATCGCCAGTGGATTTAGCCACACGAACTTTTTTACCGTCTTTTTCAGCAAAACCGATACGTGTTGCTTTTCCTTTGTAAACGTACATTACGTTTGATGCATCAATCGGAGCTTCCTGGTTGATGATTCCGCCTGCCTGATTCTGTGCAGATGGTTTTGTATGTTTTGTAATCATGTTAACACCTTCAACGAGAACGGTGCCTTTTTTCTGATTTACAGCAATAACCTTGCCTTCTTTGCCTTTATCTTTACCTGCGATAACCTTTACAAGATCATCTTTCTTAATTTTCATAGACACAGCCGACACCTCCTTAAAGTACTTCTGGTGCTAAGGATACAATTTTCATAAACTGTTTTTCTCTCAGCTCTCTGGCTACAGGTCCAAAGATACGTGTTCCCTTTGGATTCATATCATCTTTGATGATAACTGCAGCATTTTCGTCGAATCTGATATATGAACCGTCTTTACGACGAGCACCTTTTACAGTACGTACAACAACGGCTTTAACAACGTCGCCTTTTTTTACAACACCGCCTGGTGTTGCATCTTTGACCGAAGCAACGATAATGTCACCGATGTTCGCATATCTTCTTGTGGAGCCGCCTAACACACGAATGCAAAGTAATTCTTTAGCACCTGTATTGTCAGCAACACGAAGTCTAGTCTCCTGTTGAATCATGACGTTACCTCCTTATTTCGAAACCAATTATTTAGCTTTTTCTACGATTTCCACAAGTCTCCATCTCTTATCTTTAGATAAAGGTCTTGTTTCCATTACTTTTACTCTGTCACCGATGTTACATTCATTTGCTTCATCATGTGCTTTTAATTTATAAGTTCTATTAACAATCTTCTTATAAAGAGGATGTTTTACACGGTCTTCAATAGCAACAACGATTGTCTTGTCCATCTTATTGCTGACTACTTTTCCAACTCTTACTTTTCTAAGGTTTCTTTCCACAACAATTCCTCCTTTCTAGATTACTCTGCAGCGTTCGCTTTTTCAGAGATAACGGTCTGAATTCTGGCAATATTTTTGCGAACTTCTTTAATTCTGCTTGTGTTATCTAACTGATTTGTTGCGTTCTGGAATCTCAGGTTGAAAAGTTCCTTTTTAGCAGCTACTAATTCGTTATTTAATTCTGCAGCTGATTTCTTCTTTAAATCTTCTACATATACATTAATTTTCACTGTTATCACCGCCTTCTAAATCTTCGCGAGAAACAACTTTACATTTTACAGGAAGCTTGTGAGTTGCAAGACGAAGCGCTTCTCTTGCTACTTCTTCAGGAACGCCAGCGATTTCAAACATTACGCGGCCTGGCTTAACAACAGCTACCCAGTATTCAAGAGATCCTTTACCGGAACCCATACGTGTTTCAGCAGGTTTTGTAGTTACTGGTTTATCTGGGAAAATTTTGATCCAAACTTTACCACCACGCTTGATATAACGTGTCATAGCGATACGGGCTGCCTCGATCTGATTGGAGCGGATCCAACCTGGCTCTAAGGCTACGATACCATATTCACCGTAAGAAATTTTATTACCACGTGTTGCTTTTCCTCTCATACTGCCACGGAACTGCTTACGACGTTTAACTCTTTTTGGCATTAACATTATTTATCGCTCCCTTCCTTTGCTCCCTTTGCCGGAAGTACTTCTCCATGGTAAATCCATGTTTTAACACCAACTTTACCATAGGTTGTATCGGCTTCTGCGAAACCGTAATCGATGTCAGCTCTTAATGTCTGAAGCGGAATAGTACCTTCGCTGTAGAACTCTGTACGAGCCATATCTGCACCGCCGAGACGACCGGATACGGAAGTTTTGATACCCTTGCATCCAGCTCTCATTGTTCTCTGCATGGAGGATTTCATAGCTCTACGGAAAGAAATACGGTTTTCAAGCTGTGCTGCAATGTTTTCAGCAACGAGCTGAGCGTCTCTTTCAGGTCTTTTTACTTCTTTGATGTCAAGTAATAATTTTTTATCTGTAAACTTCTGAAGTTCTCTCTTAACTTTTTCGATTTCAGAACCACCCTTACCGATAACTACACCAGGTTTTGCTGTATAGATGATAATCTTAAGACGGTCAGATGCTCTTTCCATTTCGATCTTAGCAATGCCTGCATTGTATAATCTCTTTTTAAGGTATTTTCTGATTTCGTAATCTTCTACCAGATTATCTGCAAAATCTGCTTCTGCATACCATCTGGAATCCCAATCCTTAATAATTCCGACTCTGAGGCCGTGAGGATTAACTTTCTGTCCCATGATTTTCCTCCTATCTCTCATTCAGCACAAGGGTAATGTGGCTTGTTCTCTTTTCGATTCTGTAAGCTCTTCCCTGTGCTCTCGGCTGAATTCTCTTCATTGTAGGTCCTTTGTCTGCGTAGCACTCTTCAATGAATAAGTTGTCTGGGTTCATTCCATTGTTGTTTTCTGCATTTGCGATTGCAGATTTTAATAATTTCTCTATTACTGAAGAAGCGTATCTTGGGTTATATGCCAAAATAGCTAATGCTGTTTTTACATCCTTGCCTCTGATTGCGTCGAGAACGAAGCACGCTTTCTGAACGGAGACTCTGGCGTAGGATAATTTTGCGCTAGGTCTTGTATCTTTGTTCGCATTTCTTTCTCTTTTAATTTGGGATCTATGTCCTTTAGCCATGGATAAAACCTCCTTTCAAACTAACGTCTTGCTTTCTTTTCGTCTTTGCCATGTCCTCTGTAAGTACGTGTAGCAACAAATTCACCTAATTTGTGGCCAACCATATCTTCTGTAACATATACAGGAACATGTTTTCTACCATCATGTACAGCAATTGTATGTCCAACCATCTGCGGGAAGATTGTTGAACGGCGGGACCAGGTCTTAATAACAGACTTGTCGCCGGCAGCGTTCATAGCGTCTACTTTTTTAAGTAAGCTTGCATCTGCAAATGGGCCTTTTTTTAATGATCTAGACATGCGTCTTACCTCCTTAGATTATTCTTATTTAATCATGCTTCCGTCGCGTCTACGAACAATCATCTTATTAGATTTCTTGTTCTTCTTACGAGTCTTAAGACCAAGTGCCGGTTTGCCCCATGGAGTCATTGGGCCAGAACGTCCGATTGGTGCGCGTCCTTCACCACCACCGTGTGGATGGTCATTCGGGTTCATAACAGAACCACGGACTGTTGGGCGGATACCCATGTGACGTTTACGACCAGCTTTACCGATGTTGATCAGTTCATGATCTGTGTTTCCAACCTGACCGATTGTAGCGCGGCCGCTGATTGGTACCATTCTCATTTCGCCGGAAGGCAATCTAAGGGTTGCATATTTTCCTTCTTTAGCCATTAACTGAGCAGAGTTACCAGCGGAACGAACCATCTGTCCACCCTTGCCAGGATATAATTCAATGTTGTGTACCTGAGTACCAACCGGAATTTCAGAAAGTGGTAAGCAGTTACCTACTCTGATTTCTGCGCCTGTACCGCTCACAACTGTCATACCAACTTTGAGGCCGTTCGGAGCCAGGATATATGCATATTCACCGTCTGCATAGCAGATTAATGCGATATTTGCTGTTCTGTTTGGATCGTATTCGATTGCTTTAACAGTTGCCGGAATACCATCTTTTTTATTTCTCTTGAAATCGATAATTCTATATTTCTGTTTTGCACCACCGCCGTGATGTCTTACTGTGATTTTTCCCTGATTATTACGTCCAGCCGTTTTGCTTTTTTTAGCAACTAAGGATTTCATCGGTGCGGATTTTGTAATCTCCGAGAAATCAGAGCCGGTCATATGTCTTCTGGAAGGTGTATATGGGTTAAATGTTTTAATGCCCATTTTATTCACTCCTTTCAAGTGCCTGATTTATTGTCACGCTTGTTTGCGTATGTTCCCGCGTTTGTTTCAACGCCTGTTTATCTTACAGACCTGCAAAAATTTCGATGTCTTTGCTGTCTTCTGTTAATTTAACAATTGCTTTTTTTGTCTGAGCTGTTTTTCCGTAAACCATGCCGCGTCTTTTTGTTTTGCCGTCGCAGTTCATTGTGTTTACACTTGCAACCTTTGTTCCTTCGAACATTTTTTCAACAGCTTCTTTTACCTGGCTCTTTGTAGCCTGTGGATGCACTAAGAAAGTGTATTTTTTCTCAGCCATCTGGTTCATACTTTTTTCTGTAATCACTGGTTTAAGGATTACGTCATAATATTTAATATCAGCCATTATGCGTACACCTCCTGGATTGTAGCAACTGCATCCTGAGTAACCACTAATGTGTCATATTTCAGAATATCGTATACGTTGATTGTATTTGTAGAAGCTGTTTTAACTTCCGGAATGTTTCTTGCGGATAATACAACGTTTGTGTTGTCACCGTCAACAACAACCAGTGCTTTGGAAACTTTTAAAGCATCCATAACAGCTTTGAATTTCTTTGTTTTGATCTCATCCATGTTGAAAGCATCTAATACGATGATTTTGTTTTCAACAACTTTGGATGTTAAAGCAGATTTGAGAGCAAGTCTTCTTTCTTTCTTGTTCAGTTTGAAAGAGTAATCTCTCGGCTTTGGAGCAAATACAACGCCGCCGCCAGTCCACTGTGGAGCTCTTGTTGAACCCTGTCTTGCATGACCGGTTCCTTTCTGTCTCCATGGTTTCTTTCCTCCGCCGCGAACTTCAGAACGTGTTTTTGCACTCTGTGTTCCCTGGCGTTTTGCTGCAAGATGATTAACAACTGCCATGTGTAAAAGATGTTCGTTGATCTCAACACCAAACACTGCATCATTTAATTCAATCTCGCCAACCTGATTGCCTTCAATATTGTAAACAGATACGTTTGCCATCTGTATGTCCTCCTTTCCCAAAGCTTATTAAGCTCTGGTTGATTCCTTAATCATTACTAAAGATTTCTTAGGTCCTGGTACCGCACCTTTAACTAAGATTAAGTTCTGTTCAGCATCAACTCTTACAACTTCAAGATTCTGAACAGTGATTCTTACTGCACCCATATGTCCTGCCATTTTCTTTCCTTTGAAAACGCGGCCCGGTGTTGTTGCAGAACCATTGGAACCTGCATGTCTGTGGTATTTGGAACCGTGAGTCATAGGTCCTCTGGACTGTCCATGTCTCTTAATAGCGCCCTGGAAGCCTTTACCTTTGGATTTTGCAGTAGCATCGATTTTGTCACCGGCTGCAAAAACATCGGCTTTGATTTCCTGACCTACAGTATAGCTTTCAGCATCTTCTAATTTGAATTCGCGAACAAATCTCTTAGGTGCAACACCTGCTTTTGCGAAGTGACCTTTCATCGGTTTATTCACTAATTTTTCTCTGATATCTCCGAATCCAACCTGAACTGCGGAATATCCGTCATTGTCAACAGTCTTAACCTGTGTAACAACACATGGGCCAGCCTGAAGAACAGTAACCGGAGTTAAAACTCCATCTTCGTTGAAAATCTGAGTCATTCCAACTTTTGTTGTTAAAATTGCTTTCTTCATTATTTACCTCCTGTTTCATCTACAGCGGATTACACTGTATGTGCAATCATCCTAGATATATTGATTCGGTAATCTATAATACTTCCTCAACATAAGGATAATTTTCTTAATTAATTATTTTGTTTTCATTTTGATATCAATGTAAACACCGGCAGGCATTTCCAGTCTGGATAATGCATCTACAGTTTTCTGGGTTGGTGTGATGATATCAATGAGTCTCTTATGAGTTCTCTGTTCAAACTGTTCTCTGGAATCTTTGTACTTGTGTACAGCTCTAAGAATTGTAACTACTTCTTTCTTAGTCGGCAGCGGCACTGGTCCACTCACCTTAGATCCGGTTTTCTTTACAGTTTCAATAATCTTTCCAGCACTCTGGTCGATTAATTTGTGGTCATACGCTTTTAACGTAATTCTCATTACTTGACTTGCCATAAAAAAAGTCGCCTCCTTTTCGCACTTTTACTATTCAGTACGACAAGCGGTGACTGTACATCTTCCCGTGTGTGTCATCTTATATCTACTCACACGTCATCTCTGTTCTTCACAGATGGTTTTGCTTTGTACAGTGACTTGTCGCCAGTTTCTCTAACTTGACATTCGCTCCACGGAACACCTGCATGGCCTGCAGCAACCTCACGCTTCACAGCTATCAATGTCACAACATTCGTTATTATACACGATTTTCCAAAAACACGCAAGTATTTTTTTTGTATTTTTAAAGAAAATTTGTCGCGTTATTTTTAACAACCTGAATGATGGTATCATATTTAATTGATTATTCTTGTTTGTTCAATAAGCATTATACTATGAGCATACACAATAAGTCAAAAGCATGGGTTTGAGTTCCTTTCTTTTGAACATACAAAAGTCCTTCAAAGTATTATAAATAAAGGCTTTTTAGGATTTTGTTCTCATACTACCCTCTTTGAAGTTGAACAAATGAGTTCCGATTTTTTTGATGTGTTTTTGAGGATAAAATAGGCCAAAAATAAATGAGCAGTATACTATTCTAATACTGTTTGTTTAAGGGGTATCATCAGAAGTTACCAGATAATCCAGAATTGACTTTAAGGATTAGGATATATAAAAATATAGGTAACCAAATTAAAATCAATCTGGGGTTATTCTGGTTAATCTGGGGATTATATATAAAAATGACCTAAAAACAGATTGGGGAAAAATAAGGAAAAAAGTTTCAAAAACCTATGTACAAATTTCAAGACTTGTGATATAATGTATATGGGTCCAAAAAGGCCAGATAATTTAATAATTTGAATGCTTAGAGAAGCAAAGTTACCTTAGACGAGGTTTAACTGGCTTCTCTTTTTTGTTGCCTAAAATTACATGAAAGGAACAAGGAAAATGAATAACAAAGGAACTAAACACGAGTTTGCGTGTAATGCTGGTAAGGTTACCGAGTATGAAGTTAAAAAACACATTGACACTATTATGGTGGGCTTTCGTGGATTCTCAAAGGAAGTAACCATTGTAAAGTGGAGTGATAGACAGCCTGTGTTTGATATTAGAGCGTGGCGAGTATCTGACATAGACGGATTGCAGTACCCTTTGCGTGGTATTACTTTCTCTAAGGACGAACTTATCAAACTCAGAGAAATCTTGAACAGCATTGATGTAAACTGCATTGACGAATATATGTGAGCAAAGATTGTGAGGTATGAATATGAATGGAGCAACGACTGATGAAAGAAACTACTATGCTGAAAACTACATTGCTTTAATCGAAGCAATTATCAAAGAAACCGCTTCACTGATTAAAGACATAAAGAAAGCAATGAGTGAGGTGTGAATATGGGACAAAAGAAAATGCAAGGTGCAGACGGAATGAACTTTCAACTGCAACTTACAATCAAAGGATTAGAGAGTATAAATCTGCCAGAGGAAAGCCTAAAGAACGAATCTGGAAACGATATTATGAAAATCTCTTGTTGGGGTGGTAAACTGTCGGCCTATGTCAATCTGCCAAATGCAATCAGGCCCAACAATGTGCAGCCTTTTCAATTATCGGATTGTATCAAAATCGAACTGGTACGAAACCAAGTCATTGAGCACATGAGGTTGTATCTGCAAAATCACTTGAAGGACAAGTATTCAGATGAATTTCTTTCAATGATGAGTGTTACGAAAATGGAGTGCAATCTAACGATAAAGTGTGTTGGGAACTGCAAGCCTAAAGATGTGATTAGGTTGTTTGAGAAATCTTTTGCTAAGGTTACGGTTTACAAGGAAACTGACCCAAGCGGAAAAACACACAGAAAGCCAGAACGAGGAATCACCACAACCAAGCCCCATGAATGGGTGTTAAAAGTGTATGATAAGACATTTCAGCAAAGGCAAGCAGGCAATCTGAAAGTTGAGTCAAACATGGTGCGTGTTGAACTGGTTTTCCTTGATAGAATGCTTGACCGTATGTACTCAAACAAGAAATCGTTAGAGGATATTCTCACAAGGAAAGCAATCAAAATTCTGATTGACCAATATCAAGTGACCTTTGATGAAATATGCAAAAACAGCATTACTCCTATGCTGAATGCCTGTGTGCAAGATGTGTTTGAATGTTTAACTCAATCTGATTCTGGAAACGAAATCAGCAATACATTGATTAAGCATAAAGAACTGATTGTAGATATTGAGGTGTTACGCAAGGCATTGAAAAAGTGGTATGCGTTTAGGAAAATGCCAGACAGTTCTAAACGAATGGTATCATACTACCGCAACAATGGAAAGTTTGGGATTCCCTCTGATGTGCTGAAAACATTAAAACTCATGCACAATTCTTTGGGTTAAACAAGGGCCAAAAGGATATATATTTTGTTACCCTACGACCCCAAACTTGAAAAAGCGGAAATCTCAAAATTATGGCATAAAACACCGTTTATAGTGGTGTAAAAGCCATTTCACAGGCCATTTGAGCAAAAAGTAAAAATCAAACCTTGTCCATAATTATATGAGACAGATACCACTACTGCTATCAATGCAAATACAACAAAGGGGGTGCAATAATGCAGATTGAAAGGCTATCAGCAGATATACACTTAAAGCACAGGCCACGAACAGGCAAGCAAGCGTATGATATGCTGATTCAATCTCTCAAAGCAGAGATTCAAGAAAAACAGGATATTTTATCCCAACTGACAACCGACCATGTAAAACAGAAATTCATAGAGAACTGGAATCCAGATACAAGGAGCGTGAACATCTATGATATGTAAGGGAGTGTGATTCTATATGCCGTTTGAAAAAGGCAAATCGGGCAACCCACAGGGCAGACCCCGACAGACAGCAGAGCAGAAATCACAAAGGGAGCAATTTCAAAGGTTGCTGAAATCCTCTACCGTTGATGCTCTGCAAAGCATAATCCAGATTGCCAATGACAGATACAACAAGGACCGTTTTAATGCTTGTAGGTACATCATTGACAAGGCTTATGGTGCTAATACTGCTTTTCTTTTAGACGGTACAGAGGAAACAACTCCTATTGTGATTGAGGTTGTGCCATACGGAAAACAAAATGAAGATGATGAAGATTGGGAGCAAGAATGGAACAATGCCCCAGATGATGATTTAGAGGAGGATTAAGACAATGGCTAAAATCAATACAGTTGCCAACAATGGGCTAACTATCGTTGAGAACTACAACAAACTGTTTGAGCAGATCGCAAAGGCAAAGACTGTTGATGATGTTCGTTCTCTGGTTGCAAGTGTCAAGGATTTTATTTCTGTGTATAAGCGTGTTGATAAGAACATGGTTAATGAAGTCTATGGCAAACTCCAGAGCAAACTGCAAGATATGGTTGCCGAAAATGCTTTTGTGTATGAGCGTATGAACAGCAAGGTTGAAGAAATCCGCAATCGTGGATATGACTATGCAAATGAAAAGGACGATTCACAGGCAGTACAGAGCAAAGCACTTCAGCTCATGTCTCAAATGCCTAAAGTGATGAACAGCAATCACGCAAACCGCATTACCAAGATTCTGAATGATTCTATCAATTCTGGTGTTATCGGTAGCAAGGCGGTTTTGGAACTGCTCAAATACCCTGCTTATGCTGATATGGTATCTGCAAAAGTAAGGGAACGAGCATTTGAGGGTAGCAAGTCTACTGCTGAACAGGCATTTGACAGATTGAAAGAATCTGAACTGAAAGACGCTGAACAGGCTCTTGCTTCTGTGTATCTGCAAGGCTTCCACCTTAGAAACATTGAGAAACAGGTCAATGCTTTTAAGAAGCCTTCTGCATGGAATCCAGAGGAACAGACGGCATAACAGGATAAATTCAGATAATCCAGAGTTATCCAGATTGAATTAGAAGTCATTAGGTAATGTATTCCTATGGTATAGGATAAAAGTCCACCAGAAGTCAACCAGAGACTTCCAGAGGATATATGAAATTGAGAATAATATAAATCGGTCACTAAAGATTAGTCCAGTTGTCCAGACGGAGCAAACACATATCATGGACAACGGTGCAATAATTCAGATGAATTTGTATTCGTGTCCCTAATCGAAAGGGAGAATACAAAATGAGAAATGCAAATACTGCAACTAAAATTGAGAATAACGAAGCCACATTTAACATTAAAGAGATTAAGTTTCCTCGTATGGTGCCTATTCAGACCCTTGCTGATGAATGTGGTATTTCATATAAAGCACTTTGGCAGATGTGCAAACAGAACAAAATCGTATATATCAAGTCCGGCAATAAGTATCTTGTAAATGTAGACAAGTTTATTGAGTATCTCAATACCGGCGACCAGGAGTAAGGAGCAAATGTTATGTGTACTATACCAACAACAAGAAAGGACGGTCAACCGATAATATGGGAACAGGCTAAAGGATTTTCAAAGTATCTCATATCAGATGATGGGCGTATTTACAGTGTAAAGCGTGACAAACTCATTGAGCCTTCAAATAAGAACAACATCAAAGGCAGTTATTTGGTGGTTACTCTCTACAATGACGAAGGACGGAAGAAATATATGCTTGTGCATAGGCTTGTTTATATGGCACATAAGGGGCTTATCCCTAAAGGCTTGCAAGTGAATCATAAGGACGAGGACAAAGAGAATAACTGCATTGAGAATCTGGAACTTATGACACAAAAGGAAAATTGCAACTATGGCACAAGGAATCAGAGAATCAGCCAAACCAAAAGGCTGTATAGTGCGGTGGCCTGCTGATATGGTATCAGAATTTATACTTTTTGAAACCATGCAAATGAAACCTCAAATAAGTATCAGAAAGTATGCGTAAAAACTTTTGATTATTCTCATAAAAAGTGTGTACTTTTTGAAACTTGCCTGATATGATTAAACCAGAAACAAACAGATGTTCGATAAAGAAATGAGGTGTTCAGATGAACAAAGACAATTACTTCAAGAGTAAAATATGGTCAGAACAGTTTTGTATGAGAAGAATCACAAATAATGATTTAGTGTGCAAAGATTGCTTATATCGTTATGATGATACAGAGATATTAGGCAATACATCACGATGTGAAATGTACGAAGAATGTAAACCTAATGATGTGATTGACGGTGGTCCATGTGATTTATACGACAAGGAGGAATCCGTATGAAGTATGTAGCATATCACAGGACAAGCACAAAGGACCAGCACTTAGACAGAGGAATTGCAGAACTCACCAAGTATTGTGCTGATAATGCAATTTCTCTGTATAAGGGCAAGGTCTACACAGACCAACAGACAGGAAAGAACTTCAACCGACCACGCTACACAATGCTGAAAGATGAAATCCTTGAAAGTGGTGATGTGCTGATCGTCACAGAGCTTGACCGATTAGGACGAAACAAGGAAGCCACACTAAAGGAATTACGATTCTTTAAGGACAACGGTATTCGTGTTATGGTGTTAGAATTACCCACAACATTGATTGACCTGTCAGCTATGGAAAACTCAATGGCTCGTATGATGTTAGAGACTATCAATAATATGATGATTGAGTTGTATGCAAGCATGGCACAAGCTGAGATTGAGAAAAAAGAGAAAAGACAACGAGAAGGCATTGAGCAGAAAAAGGCTCGTGGCGAATGGGACGATTATGGCAGACCAAGAGTTATGGACCTTGACGAATTTGCTACCCACTACCGCTTAGTACAGCAAGGGGAAAAGAAACCGTTTGAACTAATGAAAGAATTGGGAATGACGAAGCCTACCTTCTATCGTTACAAAAATCAAATTGAGAAAGGGTGTTAAGAATGGCATCGCTAAAGAGAGTTGAACATAAAAGTGGTAGAGTTGTTTATCGCATTGTGATTTGCATGGGATACGATAAGCAAGGGAATAAACTGGTTAAGAATCTTACATATTCTGTCAATCAGTCTGCTACCCCCAAACAACAAGAAAAAGAAGCGTTAAAGTATGCTATGGATATGGAAGATAAACTGAAATATGGCTATGACTTTAATGCAGAAAAAATGTCATTTGAAGATTTTGCATACAAGTGGCTCGAAAGTGTTAAGGATAACATTGCATACGGAACATACATCAACTACAAGCATTTGCTTGAAAGCAGAATCATTCCGTATTTTAAGGGTTATAAACTCGCATACATTAAAACACCGAATGTTGAAGCCTTTTTGAAAACATTAGTCAATGACTATTCATCTGGCACAATCACAGGCTATGCGAATGTTTTGAGTGGTGTTTTCAAAACTGCTAAAAGATGGAATATGATAGACAACAATCCTTGCCAAGACGCCAGAAAGCCAAAGAAAAAGCAAGAGGAAACAGGATTGAAGTATTTTACCCCTGAACAATCGTTGATGTTCTTAAAATCTCTGAATATGTCGTATGAGGTAACCTATAAAGGACACCAACGCATTGACGATACAGGCAAGCCCTATTATGTCAATGAATACACAGAATCCTATACTGTACCAACACAATACAAGGTATTCTATAACCTCTCTCTTTTCTGTGGATTCAGAAAGGGCGAAACACTCGCTTTGCATTGGGACGATATAGACTTTAAGAAAAAGGAAATTTCCATTGCGAAATCGGTCGGAAGAACGGAAAACGGTTTTGACTATAAAGAACCGAAAACCAAGACTTCCATAAGAAAAGTACCGTTGCCAGAAGTGGTCATACCCTTGCTGAAAGAATACCGCATTGAGTATATGCAAACACGCTTCAAGCATGGTACTGCATGGCAAGGCGATACACAAGGTGGTGGAAACCTCTTTATTCAATCGGACGGAAAACTGTTAGGACACACAACCCCTTATCAGTATTTCATTAAGCACCTAAACCGCTACAATGATTGGGTAAGGAATAACCCCAACAAGGCGAAGGCCGAGGGATTGACGGAATTACCTGTTATACCGCTTCATGGATTGAGACATTCCTGTGCCACCTTGCTAAATCATCTGGAAATGAACATAATCGACATTTCCAAGATTTTAGGCCACTCTACCGCTTCAACCACTATGAACATTTACACACATAGTTTTGAGGAACAGAAACGAGTAGCGGCCAACAGAATTGATGAATTTATGAGAAGAAACGCATAAAAGAATTGAGAGCCTTTGGAGTCTTTCCTCTGGCTCTCATTCTTCATCTTTCAATTCCATGTTGTCAAGGGCATATCGTAAGGCCATGCTGATAAGCTCATTTCTGGAACGGTTTGTTTTAGCCGACAATTCGTTATATTCCTCTTGCAAAGCCCTATCTATACGAATCGTCATAGTGACGGTTTTATCTTCTTTTGGTGTTACAATGAATTTATCCATAATGCAATCAAATCCTCCATGCTGTTTTGATTACATTATAGTATCTACACCCAACCTAAAACTATAACACATTAAAGAGTGAAATTTCAATGTACTTTTGTGTTACATCGTGTTATAATGATAGCGTCGGAAGCCAAAAGGATAACCGTCAAACGCAAACATAAAGGAATGAGGGATTTTGATATGAAATCAAAACAGCAGAAATTAGAAGAAATAATATTCAAAACAACAGGTATGAAGCGTGAGCCAAACGAAACCTTTGAGCAGTTTGAAGCAAGGGTTAAGGCAAAGGACAGAGAGATTGCAGAACGAGCAACACAAAATCTCAACGCTGCAAAGCAGATGTATCAATACTGCCTTGATAACAACTTTGGTAATGGTATGAACAAAAAATGGGGTGTCAAGCACTTTATGTTGATTGAACAGGCATTACAGAGTGATGAACAAGTGCTTATGTGCTTCATTGGCCTACATAACTACATTTCCATGACGAAACATGATAACAACTTTGCTTATGCAATTACGAATAAGCGTGTGATAATGGCACAGCAAAGAGTAATCGGTCAGGTTGTTCAGTCTGTATTGTTAAAGAATCTCAATGACATTACTGCAAATTCTGGCTTGGCATTGGGAGTTATCACAATCGACACGATTAAAGAGAAATTCAATGTTTGTGTAGATAGTCGTTCCGCAAATAAAATCTGTGAAAAGGTCCATGAAGTTCTACTCTCTATGGAAGATTCCAGAACTACACAACCACAAGTACAAATTCAGCAAAACAGTTCCGCTGATGAAATACTGAAATACAAAAACCTGTTAGATATGGGTGTCATTACACAGGAAGAATTTGAGCAGAAGAAAAAGCAACTCTTAGGACTATGAAAAAGGGCCTTGACTAAACAAAACGGTCAAGGCTCTTTCTTTATACTATTGTGATACTAAACTTACGGCGACCTATGGAGAGATAGGCTGAAATAAGGAAAGTAGAAAATCCAAAAAGGTAATACGGGTAATACTTTGGGAGAACTACGGAGAGATAGGGAAAGTGTTAGTTAATCTTTAAAATATGATTGCAAGATAAATTTTTGTCATGTCCATTGATATTTAGAATAGACAAACCGAAATCTCTCATGTATTATATATGGAAGAAAGTCATTTATAAACGGATTCAAAATATATAATAAAGAGGTAATATTATGTTTATTGCAGAACATTGGAAAGACTATGAAGTCATCGATACATCCGGCGGAGAAAAGCTGGAGCGCTGGGGCAGATATCTCCTGGTGCGCCCGGACCCGCAGGTCATCTGGGACACCCCGAAAACCCACCGGGGCTGGAAGAAGATGAACGGTCACTATCACCGCAGCAACAAAGGCGGCGGCCAGTGGGAATTTTTTGATTTGCCGGAACAGTGGTTGATTCACTATGGAAATCTGACCTTTCACTTAAAACCATTCAGTTTTAAGCACACCGGCCTTTTCCCGGAACAAGCGGCCAACTGGGACTGGTTTTCCGATTTAATCAAAAAAGCCGGACGACCGATTAAAGTGCTGAACCTTTTCGCCTACACCGGAGGCGCTACCTGTGCGGCGGCTGCTGCCGGAGCCAGCGTGACTCACGTGGACGCTTCCAAAGGCATGGTTGCCTGGGCTAAAGAAAATGCCCGATCCAGCGGCCTTGCCGATGCACCAATCCGCTGGATTGTGGACGATTGTGTCAAATTTGTTGAGCGTGAAATCCGCCGTGGCAATACCTATGATGCCATCATCATGGACCCGCCTTCCTACGGCCGCGGTCCAAAGGGCGAAATCTGGAAGATTGAATCCAGCATTTATCCATTTATCCAGTTATGTACCAAAGTCCTCAGTAAGGACCCTCTGTTCTATCTGGTAAATTCTTATACAACCGGCCTGCAGCCGGCGGTATTGACGTATATGCTCTCTACCGAGTTGAAACCAAAGTTCGGCGGTCATGTCATTTCCGATGAAGTCGGACTGCCCGTATCCGGAAACGGACTCGTTCTCCCCTGCGGCGCATCCGGCCGCTGGTCTGTATAATAAAAAAGTTAAAAAGTTCCACAGAGAAAGCGGATTGATCGCCTTCCCTGCGGAACTTTTTTCATTCATGGGGTTCTATCATGTCTCTTCGAAAAGGACCGTACACCAGATTGACAATAACAATACCAACAGATATAGCGAAAGCGATAATGATCGTTTCCATCCCTTTTTCAATAAAAAGATTCTGATTTTTTGTCAGGGCCGCACTCAGTGTATAATACAAACTCCCTCCGGGAATCAGGGGCACCATGGCCGGTACTCTGAAAACAACCGGCGGCGTTTTAAAAACATGCGCCATAAGCTCTCCATACACTGCCGCACCAATGGCAGCAATCAGGTTACAGGCAAAATAGCTCGGAATCCGGGAAGCACAAAAAAGATACAGACACCATGTGATGCCGCCGCCCAATGCGGTAAATAATAATCTTTCTCGTTTTGTACGAAAGATCACCGCAAATCCAAGGGAGCCGACAAAGGCCATCATCACCTGAATCACCATAACAGCCACCCCCTTCCAATCAAAAGAGCCACCGCAAACCCTGCAGCCACACTGGCGGCCACAAGCAGCGATTCGCATAATCGAAGCAGGCCGGTAATCACATCTCCAAGAAGAAGATCCCGGACTGAATTTGTCAGAGCAACTCCGGGAATAATCAGCATAATACCTCCGATCATAATCTTATCCAGATTCTCGCCGATTCCTGATTTCACTGAAAATATGGCAATCATGCCGGAGATAAAAGAAAGAAGGAAGCAATAGGCAATCCGATTCATCCGCGAATGACTGACGTTTTTATCAATCAACGTAAATAAAAAAGCCAATATGGATGCCGCCAGACCGTCCCGCCATGTACCTCCGAAAAATACGGCAAATCCTCCGGCGGCAAGAATCGCCCCCAGGCAGGTAAAAGCCGTCTCATAGGCCGGTTTCTCAAATATTGCTTCAAGACACTCATGAATTTTCTCCGGCGTCATCGGCCTTTTTGAAACCTTTTCCGCCAGATTATTTAATTTTTCAAGCCGTTCAAAATCAATGGACCATTCCCGGATGCGCCGGGTCTGGGTCAGCACCTCACCGCCGGGCAGTTTTACCGTAACGATCATACTCGACGTAATCGAAAAGGCATCGACCCGCTCCGCCCCATAGGCTTTGCACATCCGCGTCATCATCTGTTCAATCCGGCTCACCTCGCCGCCGGAGGTAAGCATCGCCTCACCCACATCCAGGACTGCGCTCATTATCTGATTATCTATCATTTTATTCGCCACCATTTATTTGTATTAAAAAATGCCGTTCATTTTTATCCACAAACAAGTATAGCCGCTATTTCCCAAAAAGGAAATAGCGGCTGCTAAATTTTACTTTAATTTGATTTTATATTTTCCGGATTATGGAACAAGCTTTACATATAAAGGCTCTTTATCTTCACCCCTGTTTTCGAACATCAGAAAGGCTTCTTCTTCCATCTGTTCTACATAAGCAAATGCTAAATGTACGGTCCGGGTTTCTCCCGCTTTCAAATCAGAGAAGAACAAATGTTTATTATCATTCGTACTGTCCGTATAATCGGAACCGTCATAGTAAAACGGCTCTCCGCTTGCAGGAACCCACCAGCCTTCGAGAACATCGCTGCCAATCAAATATCCAGAGTTATCATCCGTACCGATCCTTCCCAGAGTTCCATAAACAAACGCATCCGTCAGGTCTGTATCTGTCGTGTTCGCCACATCCATTGTCACATAGGCCATCTTCACATACCCGGTACCCTGAGATTTTTTAACCATCGTATTATTTTCCCAGGCCGTATAGCCGAGTTCCACATCTTTAAAGGTGCCGTCTTCATTCAGATACATCGCATAGTCATCTTTTGTTTCCACCAGATAATTCTCGTCCAGTCCGTTTATATTGTCCTTTAATTCAATGTTTTTGACCGTGAATGTCATGCCGTCAGAAACGTCGATCGGTTCATTCCAGCCAATTTTCTGGTCCTCCCGAACAATCTGGGCCTGTACTGCAGGCGGTTCTTCACCTTTTTCTGCTTCTGCCTTCACTTCCGGTACATAAGGCGCCTCGCCGGTTGGTTCCAGTTGGATATTTTCCGCAACCTTTTCCAGTTCATCCAGCGGAATATCCCTGTGTCCATATATCGTTACAAGCTGCCCGAGGTCTTCATAGAACATCAGAATAATATGACTATAATCTATGTCGCCTTCACGGTTCAGGATATCCGCTTTGATACCGCCGATTTCTGTTTCCTCATAAGAGGATACAAAAGAAAAATCTACCCGGTAGCTATAATCGCTGATACCTACGGTCAGTCCGCCGCTGCCATCTGCCTTATGGAGTTTGTGCAGCGTCGTACCGTTTCCGCCATTTCCATATTCCACATATCCTTCCGGTACATACCCCAGTTGAATAAGGGCCGGCGTAACAGCAATCCCTTCCTGAACTTCAAATGTATACTCGATTCCTCCGTTATCATCTTCCCGCTTTCTGTCCTTCACTGTAAATATCCCGGAAATCGCATAAGCTCCGACCGACAGGGCAATCACAACGGCAAAGGCGGCCGCCACGCCGACCGGCGTTTTGAAAAACCGTTTCCGCTTCGGTTTCATCGGAATAATATCCGCTGTATCCATCCTGTTTTCTTCCGTCTCCCGACAGTCACTGCCGCTTTGTCCCTTTTCCGCCCTGTAAATCAGTTCCTGGCGGAATTCCTTATATTTTTCAGAAAATTCGTGATCCGGCGCTTCCGTTCCCATATTCCAGTCCTTTAAAATACTTTCTTCGCTCACATCATATAAAAATTCATCTTCATTCATATTTCTACGCACACACACCATCTCCTATCATCTTTAATGCGATCCGTTTCGCCCGCTGATACCGCTTAGCCGCCGTTTCCTCCGAAATATCAAGAAGGAGGGCAATCTCTTTATGGCTGAGGCCAAAATAGCACCGAAGCTCCAGTACCTCCCGATATTTTTTATCCAGAGCCAGCAGCGCCCGCTGAATCGTCTGTCGGTTTTCCACCGTATCCAGATTCCGGTCCTCAAAACCCTTCCTGTTTTTTTGAATATCTTCCGGATCAAACACGGTGTTTTCCCTTTCTTTTCGATTTTTACGGTATATATCAATTGCGGCTGAGCGAATCACTTTCACCATAAACCGCTGTGTTTCTACAGATTCCGGCTGATTAATCCGGCTTATGTGGGCCATTACCCGAAGAAATGCATCCTGCACCGCATCCTCCGCCTGTCCCTCATCTCTTAGAATCTGAAAGGCCGTTCCGTACATCTTTTTTTCATATAAATCGAAAAGACGTTCCAGCTTCTGACTGTCTGAAAGTATCATCTTTTCACCTCCCTGTCTCTTCTTGAGCACTCTGATAATAATAACGTCGATGGCGCCTGAAAACGGACAAAATTTTTATTTTTTTGTATGATGAATATTTTTATGGTATAAAAAACCGGCAAACAGCGCAGAGCGCCATTTTCCGGTAATTATTTAAAATCACTATTCAATTCCGAGAATCGGAAGAAGCTCCCACAGATATTTAATCCGGCAGGTCACCGGAATTTCCGGGTTTTCATTTTCCCCTGGGCTGCTGTACCAGCACCGGTCAATCCCCACATTCAATCCGCCGAGCATATCGCTTGTCAGAGAGTCTCCCACAATAAGCACCCGGGAACGTTCTTCTGCCGACGGCTCCGGCCGGCCGAAAATTTCCGTAAAACAGGCTTCAAAAAATTCCTTTTTCGGTTTCTGGACCCCGAGGTCGTCCGAAATAAAACATCCGTCCATCACCGGATTGAAACCGGATTCTTCAAGTTTCGTCCACTGGACAAAGGACCAGCCATTCGTCACCACATACTGGCGGAACCCCTTCGCCTTCAAAATCCGGCACAGCTCCAGAGAATCATCCTGTATAAACCAGGTATGACTCAGCTTCTCCTCATAGGACCACAGAACCTTTTCCGGCGTTCCCGGAAGATGTTCTTTTTCCAGGAATTCAACAAAGCGGCCTAAAAGCACTTCCTCCTTCGTGAGTTCCCCTCTCTCAAACCGTTTCCAGTAAGATATATTGATCCTTGAGTATTCACCGATCAGCGCATCCGCAGGTTCAACGCCAAGTTCCTGCAGACATCCGCTGAGAGCCTGTTTTTCCGCCGCCTTAAAATCCATCAGCGTTCCGTCTACATCCCAGAGAATAATATCATACCCCATTATAAAATATTCTCCGCCGTATACATCGGCTCAAAATCTTCGGTGTCACTGCAGAGAAAGCCGCCTTTCACTGCCATAATCTCCTGGATCACCCGGCGGGCCTTCGCTTCATCGTCTTCTTCATAGCTCACGCAGTAGATGGTCTGAATATGGCGTGCCTGAATAAATTCCAGATCCAGCGGATCTACAAAACATTCCCGGCCATCCTGGAAAATCAGTGAATCGCTGTCCAGAACCACCTCCATCAGATTCAGTTCCGGCCATATGTCCACCTTTTCTCCGTCAACGGATTTCACCAGTCCCATCAGCTCTCTGGCATCCGCTGCCTCCGGTGTCATATAATAAAATTCCAATATGTTCTTTTTTCTCTTCTGTGCTTCCACAACCATACTTTTTTTGATTTTTTTTATTTTTCCCATTCTGACCTCCATCCGGTATTTTTAATCTGCCGGGCTGTATTTTTCATGATCTTCGCCGTAATTCCCCAGATGATCCGATGATCGTATTCGTAAAAATGCACCGGGTAAAGCCCTCTGCCCCATCGGTACTGCCTGCCGTTCTGAACCTTCGCCCACGGAAAATTCTCCGGCGGTTCTGTATATATCTTATTATAACAGGTTTCCGGTTCCGTTTCCATAAAATAGGCCAGCGGCACCGTAAACACCTCCAGTACCTCATCCGTACTGAATGTATTTTGATAATCCTTAAGAATTCCGAGATATGGATAAATAATCATATTAAAGGGCGAAACAAAAATATCCATCGGCGCTGCGATTTCAATCTGGGATTCTGAAATCAAAAGCTCCTCGCAGATTTCCCGACGCGCTCCCGCTTCCGGCGATTCTCCGGTTTCACAGCCGCCGCCCGGAAAACAGATTTCTCCCGGCTGCCGCTTCAGCCCCTTCGACCGGACTTCAAAAAGCACCTGATAATCCCCATTCTTTTCGACCAACGGGACCACAACGGCTGAACGGTGATAAAGCTCCATATCGATCAGTTTCGGCTCTCGTTTTTTTAACGCATCAAACATAAACATTCTCCTGTTCATATTTTATATAGTTTCCATTTTACACTGACCCGAAACATTTGAAAAGGGGGCGCTCTAAAATAAAGCGTCCCCTTTTGGCAAATATTCTGTAAAATTTTTAAACGATCAGGCAATTTTTTCAGAAAGGCCCATACTTCCCTCATCGAAAATGGATGCATCCATAAGGCAGATATCTTTGGAAATCAATGGTCTGAAATCCATATGAGCGAGAATATCTTTTTCGATATCTATTCCCGGCGCCACCTCAATGAGTACGAGTCCTTCCCCCGTCAGCCGGAATACAGCCCGTTCCGTCACATAAAGCACATCCTTATTCAGACGTTTGGCATAATTGCCGCTGAAGGTAATCTGTTCTACCGCCTTCATAAATTTCCGGCTCGTTCCTTCCCGGATAATCCGGAGCTTTCCGTCCTCCACAGCCACTTCCAGACCGCCTGCCGTGAAAGTTCCGCAGAAAACAACCTTCTTCGCATTCTGAGTAATATTAATAAAGCCACCGCATCCGGCAATCTTCGGTCCAAATTTGCTGACATTGATATTTCCGTTTTCATCACACTGGGCAAGGCCCAAAAATGCCATGTCCAGACCGCCGCCGTCATAAAAATCAAACTGATACGGCTGATCGAGAATACATTCCGGATTTGATACGGCGCCAAAGCTCTTTCCTCCGGCAGGTACACCGCCGATTGGCCCCGATTCTACCGTCAGCTTCAATCCCCGGATACCTTCTTCGTTTGCCACACTGGCAATTCCCTCCGGAATACCGATACCGAGATTCACGATCGCCCGGCTCTGTAATTCCAGCGCTGCCCGGCGGCTGATAATCTTCCGGACGCCCAGTTCCATCGGTTTCAGGCCATCCACCGGAACACGGATATCCCCGCAGTAAGCCGGATTAAAATATTCTGCAAAGGTCTGCATATGATTTTCCGGTTCCGCAACAACAATGGCATCCACATAAATTCCCGGAATCTTTACAAGCCGCGGATCAATACTTCCCGGCTCCACAATACTTTCCACCTGCAGAATGACCTTGCCTCCGGAAACCCGCACCGCCTGAGCGATTGACAGGCTTTCCAGAGTTACCGCTTCCTTACGCATGCAGGCATTCCCCTCCGGGTCACAGTAAGTGGCCCGGATGAGCGCCACATTGATAGGGAAAGATTTATAATAGAGGAACTCGCTTCCTTCGAGTTCAATGAGCTTCACAATATCCTCCGTCGTTCTTGAATTGATTTTTCCACCGTCCAGTCTCGGGTCCACAAAGGTTTCCAGCCCAACATGGGTGATCGTCCCCGGTTTTCCCGCAGCGATATCCCGGAACAGGTGTGTGATAACGCCCTGAGGCAGGTTATAAGCTTCGACTTTATTTTCCACCGCCAGCTTCTGGAGCTTTGGCGTCAGCCCCCAGTGGCCGCCAATAATCTTTTTCAGCATCCCTTCATGGCCGAGGTGATTCAATCCCTTATCCCGGCCGTCTCCCTGGCCTGCCGCATAAACCAGCGTCAGATCCCGCGGACATCCCGTTTCCAGAAATCGTTTTTCAAGGGCTATTGTCAGCTCCTCCGGATGATTACAACCGACAAATCCACCCACTGCAATCGTATCGCCGCCTTTTATTAACATCGATGCCTCTTTCGCACTCATAATCTTTCCCATAATAAAAATACCTCCCTGTTCTTATTCAATGTCTTCCGCCCCGCCTTCCGCGGTGCGCCTGTTCAGATTCCCAATATCAAATGGCTCCGGCCGTTCTTTTACTGGTTATATTGTACTAAAATCAATACAATTTGTATAATACTGAATTTTCATTGAATAATAACCGAAAGGTATTAATTTTTAACACGGTCTGCAGCAGCAGCCGCACATCATATTCATCGCCAGAATCTGGCAGCATAAATTATTCATATCAATGGTCGGACGGCCATAACCGCCGGCCACATTCCCGTACCACCGGCGTCCCGACTGAAGCTGGCTCAGAAGCATCTGATACTGTGGGTTATTCGGCTCCATAGACACCGCCTGCTGCGCCATCTCCTGGGCTTTAATATTATTCCCAAGGCCTGCATTGGCAATGGCCGAAAGATAATACCACTGGGCATTACGGCTGCCGATTCCCGAAAGGACGTTGAGCGCTTCCTGAAAACGCCGGGCATTAATAAAGTTCGCTGCCGCCTGCATCTCGATCGTATCCGAATCGCCGCCGGCTGTCCGGCCGCTCTGCTGATAACCACCATAGCCGCCATAGGACTGATACCCCTGCTCCCGTTCCTTCATAATCTGCGTATATGCCTGCTGAATCTGTTTAAACTTTTCTTCCGCCGCCTTCTCCCCGGGTTTTCCGATATTCGCATCGGGATGATATTTCCGACTCAGCGCGCGGTATGCTTTTTTAATCTCTTCATCCGTTGCCGATGGCGAGACCCCTAATATATCATAAGGATTCATCCTTAACTTCCTCCGATTTATTTCTCTCATTTCTGACGTTCATGTACTTACTCCATACTCCAGCATACAGTATATTCCGTAAAATTTCAATATCCGAAGTAATCGGAAGCTGTTCAAAGCACCGGGCGCAGTCTGCCATCATCAGATCCAGCATGTCGAACACCCGCTCCTCGAAACCGTCCTGACGGCTTCTTTCAATCAGAGGATTAAACCTTTTTTTCCGGATATCCTTCTCCAGGTCCTCATATGCATCCATCAGGTAAATGAACTTGCCGAGATAAAAGCCAACGCCCCGGAGCATCTCTGCCCAAATATCGTCTTTCCAGTTCAGAAGCTCCCCGAACATGATGCCCGTAAGCCCTGCCAGCGCATCCAGGTCCATCTCTCCCGACTTTTCTGCCCTGTCCAGCCGGCGGACATAATTTCTGACCGCCTTAAACTGCCTCGGATAAATCCGGGACAATTTTCCGACGCTCCGCCGCAGAAGCTTCATCTGTGCCAGGGCTGCCGGATTCCTGTCGTCCGTCCAATGATCCCTTGCCAGATAATAGCTCAGGAAAATCGTCATATCCGCCGCATATTCCACACAGGGATTTTCATAAATGCGTCCCTTTTTCGTCGGATGAAGCCTGCAGCGGTAATCCCGCTCCGTCCCCGCCTCTTCATCCTCATAAAGTCCCATAAGCAGCAGGGCCGCAAAGGTCATATCGTTATTCAGGCATAATTGACCCAAGGGGCCGTATTTGCGTTTCAGTGTCTGACACAGTCCGCAATAGACCCCCTTGTATTTACGATATTCTTTAATTTTAAGTTCCGGTTCATTGACAATCACATACCCAAACATCTCTGACTTAACTCCGTTTTATAAAATCATTCCCGCATTTCGGGCAATGAATACTGATTTTGCCTTTGCCCTTCGGAACACGCACCTTCTGCCTGCACTGAGGACATTTATAAATATGATAGCCCTTATTCCGCGTCATATCCGATTTTTTCCCGAAAAACCATCCGGTCAGCCGGTAATAATGTTTTAAAAAAGCCTGATTCTCCGCATAACGGGCGGAAATATTCCGGGACAGCATCCGAAAATACATATAAGCCACACCGACGATCGCCAGCCAGTAGCACACCCTCACCCGAAGAAAGATTCCGAGAATCATCATCACCAGGACCACATAAGAAAGTACCTGATTCATTTTGTCATTTCCATAGCGTCCCATCATAAAACGCTGTAATTTTTCACGCATTTGCCTCGTCCTTCCATTTCACAATGATATCAGTATACCTTCTGTCCGCCGTCATTTCAATTAAACTTTTCTGGACTTTTCCTAAAATATTTCTAAAATCTCTGAAGCGGGTCGGAATCATCATCTTCAAGCTTCTCAATTTTCTGAATAACGATATAATATCCCTGTTTTTCATTGACCGGCACATAAACCCGGTCGCCAGCCTTATGACCCAGCACAGCCTTCCCGATCGGAGACTCCGTGCTGATCCGGCCTTCCAGGGAATTTCCCCGGATGGTTGTCACCAGTTTAAATGTTTCGGTCTCATCGTCATCCTCAAAATAAACTTCAATCCGCTTTCCAAGTCCTGCCTCATCGTCTTCTGTTCGATCCTCCACGATTTTCGCCGTGCGGATCATCCGTTCCAGATAACGGATCCGGCTTTCATTCTGGTTTTTTTCCTTTTTTGCCGCATGGTATTCGAAATTTTCACTCAGATCCCCATGGGCTCTGGCTTCCTTCACCGCTTCCAGCTTTTCTTTCCGGACGACCAGCTTCCGGTATTCGATTTCCTCTTCCATTTTTTTAATATCTTTTTCCGTCAATTCATTATACATGACATCCACATCCTCTGTCCGTCGGCCCAGCGCCTCCGTTTATATTAACGCCAAAAGTGCGTCCACATCGGTTTCCAGGGTTGCCCAGCTTGTGGCAAACCGAACGACCGTCCGGCCATCCTCCAGATTCTCCCAAAATCCAAACGTCACCTTTTCAGACAACGCTTTTAATTTTTCCGGTTCCAGCACTACAAACTGCTGATTTGTCATCGAATCCAGATAAAGCGCATAGCCCTTTTCCAAAAAGCCCTGTTTCATCTTCATCGCCATATCAATGGCATGTCTGGAAATTTTAAAATATAAATCATCGGTAAACAGCGTATCAAACTGAATTCCGAGGATCCGTCCCTTGGCCATCAGGGCGCCCCGCTGTTTAATCATCGTAAAGAAGTGAGGAATCCGGTCTTTTTTCGGAAGGACGACCGCCTCTCCGAAAAGCGCGCCGACCTTTGTGCCGCCGATATAGAAAGCATCACAGTATTCGGCGATCACCTTCAGCGTCACATCCGTTTCCCCTGCCATCAGCCCATAACCCAGACGGGCGCCGTCGAGAAACAGCGGCATATGATACGTATCACAGAGTTCCCGCAGCGCTTTTAATTCTGCCGCCGTATACAACGTTCCGTACTCCGTCGGATGGGATATATACACCATGCCCGGCCAGACCATGTGCTCATGGTTTTCATCGCCGTAATATTTTTCCATAAAATCTGCCAGATTTTCAGGCATCAGTTTTCCCTGACCCCCTGGCACCGTCAGCACCTTATGACCTGAAGCTTCGATCGCCCCCGCCTCATGCACACTGATATGTCCTGTATCTGCTGCCACAACCCCCTGATAAGGTTTAAGCATCGAGGCAATCACCGTCATATTCGTCTGCGTACCGCCGCTCAGAAAGTAAACTTCACCTTCCGGACAACCGCAGGCTTCCAGAATTTTTTTCCGTGCGCTCTCACAATAGCTGTCTGTCCCGTATCCCGGTGTCTTTTCCATATTTGTCTCTGCAAGACGTCTCAATATCTCCGGGTGGGCGCCTTCCATATAATCACTGTCAAAATGCTGCATCTCCGTTACTTCCTTTCATTGTCTTTTACCGACTATTATAACGGAAATGCAGCATTCTGCCAATAAATAAACAGCTTCTGCCTTAAGCTTTTACTCTGTCTTTTTTATAATTTTCATAGGCCTTTTTCTTATGTACCTGGTCTGCCCAGACCTCATCTGCCGCAGGTGCCCATTTTCCTGCATATTCTTTACACTTTTCACAAAGATGTTCCACACTTTCCGGAGATTCCAGATCCGTACTGTGGGCTCCGGTTTCATGCACCATCTTCGGAAGACATTCCGGATTTTCAAGCATCGGACACGGTCTCAGGTGATTCTTATTAAACGGCTGTCCGTCGTGATATGCCATAAACAATGGACTCTTAAGGATCTCCAGCACCGACATATCGTGGATATTGGCATTTGAATAATGAATAAATACACAAGGTTCCGCATCTCCCGCAGAGTTAATATGAAAATAATTTCGTCCGCCGGCAATACATCCGCCGACAGCTTCACCATCATTTTGGAAATCCATCGGGAAGAAATCAATGTCTGACGCTGACGAACGTATATACCGGATTCGCTCAATCATATATTTCCGCTGTTCAACTGTCGGCATCAAATCCGGCACCGCATGATTTCCGACAGGCATATAGTGGAAATAAAATCCAAACCGGGCGCCTTTTTCCGTAATCATCTTTAAGAATTCATCGCTGGTTACAGCCTCAACATTGGCTCTCGTATAACAGATCGATGTGCCGAATATAATGCCATACTTTTTTAATAAATCCATCGCATTCATAACGGCGGCATAATGTCCGTCACCGCGGCGGGCATCATTGGTTTCCGGCGTCCCTTCGATGGAAAGCTGGAAGGTAATATTTCCCAGACGGACAACCTCCTGACAGAATGTATCGTCAATCAGTGTCGAATTGGTGTAGATTGAAAATTCCACATCGCGATGCTTTTCTGCCAGACGAAGAATATCTTTCTTCCGCACCAGAGGTTCGCCTCCGGTCAGCATATAGATATATACGCCAAGCTCCTTGCCTTCCGTGATAATCCTGTCCATGTCTTCAAAACTGAGATTATTTTTATTGCCATAGGTTCCTGCCCAGCATCCGGCGCAGTGCATGTTGCAGGCTGACGTCGGATCAAACAAAATAAGCCACGGAATATTGCAGTTGTAAATTTCCCGGTTTTTACGAATCATTTTCGTTCCCCGGAAAAATGCCTCATAACCAAGATTCATAATCGCCATTTTTGCCACATTCGGATTCGTTTCATCCAAAACCCGGTTAATATAACGCATCCATTTATTGTTCGGGTCCTTAATTGCTGCCCGGACTTTGTCATAATCCTCTTTTGTAAAACCCTTGCCGTAAAATTCCTCCGCAAGATCCACCGCCTGAAGAAATGCCTTTTCCCTGTCTTTATCCACATGTCTCAAAACTGCATCTACAAGAACCTCTACGGCCTTGCGCTGTATCCCATGTGAAATATTGTCTGTTCTCTCACTCATAACTGCTTTACCTCCACCTAAAATCGTCATTATCCTTTAAATTCAAGGATATTTTAATGTAGCATCATGTAAACTCCGGCAATGCCGAGAAGCACTGCACCGGACAGATTCACTGCCCGCCGTCCCTTAATGCCAATCCAGTATCCATACCACAGACCTGCGATGGCTGATAAAACACTGACACACAGAACGCAGACCATATCATACAGCGTATCCGGATTCAGATACGAAATACTCATTCCGACAACCGAAGCCTCCACCCCCGTTGTCACCGCCTGTATAATCCATTTTTTCATCGACAACGGCTCTGCCCGACATTCACAGAATTCTTTCATATGTATGCTTTCTTTCAGCCCCTTCAGCATCAGCAGACACAGACAGATTAATGCCATCATCCGATAAACGCCCCGACCGTTTCCATTCCCCAGACGTTATCGATCGTCCAGGTAAGCGCCAGTCCAAGAGACACCATAAGCACCTGAATACCGCCGAAAACCGCACCGAGAAAAAGCATCCGTTTGACGCTCATGTTTGCCTGAGTCGCTCCCGACAGCATCGTATTCTTAAAAATGCGGGCACCGACGCCAACAGCAACAACGAGTACGATCATTACCCCATAAAGCCATCAGCTCCTTTTTTATGTTGTTATTATCATAAAAAAAAAGATTGAATTTGTGAATATTCAATCTTTCTCATCCGTTTTCCAAACCAGACACTTTGGCCAATATGTCATTTTTTTCAGATATTTGTCGAAAATTGTTTATTTCTTCCGATGGTAAATAATGTCTGCCAGAGACTCTGAAAGCATGATCTGAAGCGCCTCGCAGACATCATCCACCTCGATTTTCATCCCGCCCTGAATCCACTTCACAATACCAAAAGTGATGCACAGGGCATAACATTCCGCAATATTATCCATCGTCAGTATCGGGTTACTGTGTGTTTCATCCATTCCCCGCATATTCATCGCGTCCCGAAGAATCCCCGTTAAATTCTGCATCAGAACCTCCTTAAAGGAATTCGTCCCTTCGATTTTTACCGCGCGGATATAAAAGTCACTGTCTTTTTTCATCCCGTTCAGCATCAGACGGATCGCCTCATGAAGCATATCACATGAAATAAGCATATGGGCCGGGCGGATAATGTCCCTCTGCAAAATATATTCAACCACATCATATTTATCCCTGAAATGATTATAAAACGTCGGACGCTTTACATGGGCTTCATCTGTAATTTCCTTCACAGTGATTTTTTCAAAGGGTATTACCGCCATCAAATGTTTCAGGCTCTCTGCCAGTACTTCTTCTGTTGTCTGTGATTTCTTCTGATTCATTAAGCTCCCACTCCTGCCTGGTCTGTGTAAAAAGTCAAGTTCTTTTTATTCGTCTTTCTGCAGAGCAATAACCCCTGTCCGTGCCACTTCGACGATGCCGTAAGGCTGCATAATCTTAATAAAGCTGTTGGTGACGTCCGGGCTTGCATCCAGCTCCACGATCATCGTCTTTGTCGATACATGGGAAATCTTTGCCCCCATAATCATGCATACTTCCATAATGTCTTTACGGGTCGTATTGTTATAGGAAACCTTCATCATAATCAATTCCCGCGTCACGCTCTGAAGCTCCTGAAGACGTCGGACTTTAATAACGTCGATTTTTTTATTTAACTGTTTTTCAATCTGCTCAATGACTCTGGAGTCTCCGGTAGAGACAATCGTCATATTTGAAATTTCCCGGTTCTCCGTTTCGCCGACGGCGAGACTGTCGATATTATATCCCCGGCGCGCAAACAGGCCCGCTGTCTTTGACAAAACACCGGAGCGGTTTTCCACCAGTACTGAAAATATTCCTCTCATCTGTCTCTACTCCTTTACTTTATCGAATTTATAAACCTCGCAGATCATCAGCGCCGAATTATCGCATGCCAGAAATTCTTCAATGGTCGCATCCATTTTTTCCATCTCTTTTAAGTGGAAGTAATCCATGCCATAGGCCATCGCCAGCTTTTCAAAATCCGGGATATCTCCCAATTGAACCGCAATATAACGCTGATCGTAGTTATTGAACTGATACTCCCGGACAAGACCGAGATAACCGTTTTTCATAATAATAATCTTAATCTTAATACCGTACTGAACCATAGTCGCCAGTTCCATCATAGACATCTGGAAAGAGCCGTCACCGCATACGGCAAGCACCTGACGTTCCGGCGCCGCCATCTTTGCCCCAAGGGCTGCCGGAATGGAATAACCCATCGTTCCGAAGCCGCCGGTCGTCAGAAAACGCCCCCGTTTCATCACATAGTTATCCGCCGACCAGAGCTGGTTCTGTCCCACATCCGCCACGTAAACGGCATTTTCCTCCATCCGTTCAGTCAGATGCTCCACAAAAAGACATGGATTGATATAGCCCTCATGGAAGGTTCTCCGGTCCACGCAGCTCCGTTTCACATCCCGCAGCGCTTCCACCCATGGTTTATAATTAACATTCATATCGTATTCCAGAAGCTGTTCAAAAATCAGCCGGGCATCCCCTACCAGCGGAATCGTCGGTCCGATATTTTTACCGATTTCCGCAGTGTCGATATCAATATGTATAATCAGGCGATTCCGTTCCAGCTTCGACGGTGCGCCGACGGCACGGTCATTGACCCTGGCTCCGACAATAATGAGCAGGTCGCTCTGGGCCACCGCCTGATTGGCATAAGGCTTTCCGTTGACGCCAAGCATCCCGAAAAACAGGGGATGGCGTTTCGGTATACTGCCGACACCCATCATCGTGGTAACAACCGGAATCCCGTGTTTTTCACAAAATGCCTGAATCGCATGTTCCGCATGGCCGAGGATGACGCCGCCGCCGGCACAGAGCAGCGGCCGGTTGGCATTTTTAATCGCCTCGATCACTTTCTTTATCTGAACAATGTGGCCCTGAACCTTCGGTTTATATCCCCGAATTGAAATTTCTCCCGGTTCCGCATAGTTAAATTCCTGCTTCTGAACATCAATCGGTACGTCGATCAGCACCGGGCCCTGACGTCCTGTAGAGGCAATATAAAAGGCCTCTTTAAAGATTCTCGGAATATCCTTTGCATCCTTCACAAGATAGCTGTATTTTACAAAGGGTTCGCAGGCTCCTGTAATATCCGCCTCCTGAAAGACGTCCTTTCCGAGAAGCTGGGTGGATACCTGCCCTGTAATCGCGACCATCGGAATACTGTCCGCATAGGCGGTTGCCAGACCTGTGATCAGATTCGTAGCCCCTGGTCCCGATGTAGCAATGCATACGGCCGGCTTTCGTGTCACACGGGCATATCCGCTGGCCGCATGGCCGCCGTTCTGTTCCTGCCGGACCAGAATACTCTTTATATTCGAATCATACAGACTGTTATAGAAAGGAGCAATCGCAACTCCCGGATAGCCGAATACCACGCCGATTCCCTGAGCTTCCAAACATTTTACCATGGCATCTGCACCTGTCATATCACTTCACCCCCATTAATTCATTGTTGTTTCTAATTTTTCCATAGCCTCTTGAATCTGCGCCTCACAGGAACGCATGGCTTCGATCGTCTTTTCAAAAAGTTCATTCAGTTCCCAGCCGAGTCTTTCCGCTCCCTGACGGATCACATCCCTGGAACAGCCGGCGGCAAACCGTTTATCCTTAAATTTCTTTTTCAAACTGGAAACTTCCATATCCATGACGCTTTTCGACGGGCGCATCCGGGCAGCCGCCCCGATCAGCCCCGTCAGTTCATCAACTGCAAAAAGAATTTTTTCCATTTCATGCTTCGGCTCCACATCGCAGCACAGACCATACCCGTGGCTGCAGATGGAATAGATCATATCTTCGCCCACACCGGCTTCCCTGAGCAGTTCCGGCGCTTTGATGCAATGCTCTTCCGGATATAACTCAAAGTCAATGTCGTGAAGCAATCCTGTGATTCCCCAGTATTCTTCTTCATCGCCATAGCCTGCCTCCCCGGCAAACCAGCGCATGACGCCTTCCACCGTCAGACCGTGCTGAATATGAAAAGGTTCTTTATTATATTTTTTCAATAAATCCAGAGCTTCTTCTCTGTTAATCTTACTTTCCATTCCTGTCCCTCTACTTTCCCCATGCATTTCCGTAAGTATTTAAGAATACCTGATCTTCCAGATACCGGTCGATGGCTTCCCGGGACTTTGTCGGTTCTCCCAGAGCCATAATTCCCAGCGGTTCCACACCTTCCGGCAGGCTGCAGACGTCTTTCATGCAGGCGATCCGGTCTTCCTTCGGATGCACGCCGAGCCACAATGAGCCCAGGCCAAGGTCTGTCGCCTCCAGAAGCATATTTTCCATGGCCGCCGCACAGTCCTGGATCCACCAGCCCTGTCCCGGATCTTTTTCCTTAGACAGATCTGCGCAGACCAGTATGGCCGCCTGGGCGGTTTTCATCGCAAAGGCATTGACATGGACTTCGGAAAATTTCTGATAGATTGCCGGGTCCCGAAGCACGATAAATATCCATTCCTGGCTGTTTTTGGCGCTCGGCGCTGCCATTCCAGCCTTTATAATCTGTTTAAGCTGTTCATCGCTCACTGCTGTATCTGTATATTTACGCACGCTGCGCCGTTTAAATATTGTTTCCATAAAAACGCTCCCCTTTTTCATTAAAAATGTAATTTCTTATGCAGTTCTGCTGCCAGATCTCCGCCCCGGAAAATAACCAGAGCCGCCATCAGCAGAAAGCTGACACCGCCGCAGATGACGGAAAGATAATGGACATCCACGAGACCGACCGCCCAGAACAGCAGCGGCACCAGCCCGATAATGCCGATCAGCAGATAGTAGATCATATAATCCTGGGCCCTGAGTTTCTGCAGTTTTGTAATAATCCCGAAAGAAGCCATCACCGTCAGACATATCGCCGGAAAAGCATAGTCCAGCGACCATCCCCGCCATCCGGTAAAATAATCCCATAAAACACAGCCCACGGAAAAAATCACCGTCTGCCATATACCGTTTTTCAAAAGATTATGCCGTTTGAAAAAGCCAATCGACAGGGCGACCCACATGCTCATCGTTATGCCGAGCACAATGGGAAACCATTCTCTCGACGGCGTAAAAATCATATTAATGACAACGGCTATCACCGCTGCCGCAATACAGGTGAAAGAAAACCACTGAAAAAATGTCTTCCGCCTTTTTTCTGTTTCTATATGTTCCGGAAACTGGTCATCGATCATAGCCACCGGAACTCCAAATTCTCTGAGAATCCTGAAAAAATTCCGTTCAATGTTTTTCGACTGGAAAGCCGATGCAAAACTGAGCGTCACATCATCCTCGAAGGAACACATACTGAGCTGCAGCTTCGGTGTGCTGATAAACACCCCAAAACGCTGAATATAAGGCCGATATTCCTGCGGCATATCCACCACCCCGACATTTGAAAGAATGGCCGTCACATCCTTTTCCGCAAACTGATTTGCCAGAATCAATGCCGGATTTTTCAGTTCCAGCGGCACAAACCGCAAAATCGGATGCTGCTCCAGTTTCATATACATACTCATATGGCTGCCCAGCTTTTCCCGGGTCAGCTCCTGTTTAAAAAAAGCGTCGACCGTCCGGACAATATCTTCAAATTCATAATCCCCCTCCGGGAACTGATATCCCGGCTCAATCCATCCGAAAAAATTCAACATAGATTCCGAAGGAAAAAACTTCCGGAGATTCACAGGCACCATCAGCACCACATCCCTCTGGCTCCGGCGCATCTCCTTATGGATGGCACACAGAAGCACCGCTGATAAAAATACGGTCACAGAAACACCGTAGGCTCTGGCCTTTTCCCGCAGAACGCTGCTGGATACGACGCCCTCCGTCACATTCAGATTGCCGTATCCCGCCTTTGCTCCGGTAATCCGGCAGGGCTTCCGCCGTTTCATAATCGAACCGCTCCCCCGCACCGGTTTTTTATAATATTTTGAAAAACTGTCATTTTCCAAATCCTGAATCGTTACATCCGCATCCGTAATCGGCAGATCCGGAAGACCCTCGCCGCCATGACGGAGCACCAGATAATTTTTGACGAGCTCCTTCAGAAACCGGAGGGCTCCGGTGCCATCGGTCAGCGCATGATAGACCTCAAAATTCATCCGCTTCTGATAATAATTCACCTGAAACAGCAGATTTTTCCGGTCCCGGATATAAAGATTCATACAGGGCGGGTCTTTCTCCGCCGACACGATTGCCGGAAGATCACTGTTTTCCAGATAGTACCAGAACAGTCCCTTACGCATCACCGACCGGTACACCGGATATTTTTCCAGGGTCCGGTCCAGAGCCGTCTGCAGAACACTGCCGTCAATATTCTCTTTTAATTCACAGTAAAACCGGAATACCCGGGTGTCGCGGCGCCCGCTGGTGGATGGAAAAATCTTCGCAGCATTATCCAGCCGCCGCCACCTGGCGCCCCTATTCTCTGACATGGTTAACACTTCCTTAAAAATCTATTAATCAGCTTAAAGCTTTCTTCAACACGATAATGTTTAATTCCCAACGCGAAATAGCCGTGCAGCGCATCTCTGATCCGGTAGACCTCCACATCATTTCCCGCTTCCTTCAGCCGGCGCCCGTATTCCTCCCCCTCATCCCGGAGCGGGTCGTATTCCGCCGTGATAATCAGCGTCCGGGGCTGACCGGACAGATCCTCTGCGAGCAGCGGCGCAAAATACGGACTTTGCATATCCTCGTCCCTGCTCTTATATAATTCCTGATACTGCTGTATTTTCAATGCCGTCAGCAGATAATCTTCACCGTTTTCATGCACTGAGGCAAATGGCGAATGTTCTGTATAATCATTATTCACCGCCGGATAAATAAGTATCTGCTGCTTCGGAAGAAATTCGCCCCGCTCTCTAGCAAGCAGTGACAGGGCCGCCGCCAGATTGCCTCCGGCGCTGTCCCCCACAAGGGTAATGTCCTCCGGGTCCACATTTAATATAAAACGATTGGTATAGAGCGCCTTCGCCGCCGCATAGCAGTCCTCCAATCCTGTCGGAAAAGGAAATTCCGGCGCCAGACGGTACTCCACGGAGACGACAGCGCATCCCGAAGCCTTAGCCATCTCCGAACAGACCCGGTTATAGTTATCGACACTCTCTGTGATCCAGCCGCCGCCATGAAGGAAAAGCAGCACATGGAGATGGTGGTCCCCATAGACCATTTTGTCCCCCGGCGGATAAATCCGCACCGGAATCTCATAATCGCCGTTATAAATCTGATAGTCAATTTTTTTATAAAAAAATTTCATCGGGTCCAGCGATTTCAGGTTCGCCAGCCTTCTGGATGCATGAACCTCTATCCCGCCATAGGAAAGGGCTTTCAAAAGCATCCTCAGTGTTTTATTGATTGCCATCGGATTCCTCATCATCTTTCACAAAACCGTCTCGGGTAACTCTTAAAGGTTATTATACAATATCAGAATCTCCCGCACAATATCCGATTTTCCCGAACCTGCGCTTTGTTCTTAACCTATTATACGCCTTCTTCTCCAGGTTGCAAGAAATCCTGTCGGTCGCATAAAAAAAAGAGGACTGAAAATCTGATTTTCAGCCCCTTTACAGTTTGCCGCTTTCTTTGGCATAGGTCCGGAGCGCTGCATTGGCCCGGTCCCACGTTCCAAAATTCTCACGGCAGCAGATCACCCGGTCACAGCGGTCCATCCACTGCCTGGCCTCGCGGATTTGTTCCTCCGGAACCTCCTCAAAGGCCTCCGATGCAATGACCTGCACCGCCAGCGCCTCCGCCGTCGGATAGTCGATATCGTTTCTATAAAGAATCCCCGTCACAAAAGGGATTCCGGACCGCTGAAGTTTCCGGAAAACATGCCGTCCCGTACCATTTCCGGCGATTACAAACACTTCCGGTCTGCCCTTCGGCCCTTCCAGCTCCATCATACCGCTGCCCTCATCAAAATTTCCGGCGGTCATTCCGAACAGCCGGCGGATATAACCGGAAGTAAAAATCTTCTCTGGCCTTCCAAACTTTTCCACACAGTGGCTGCGCCCGATACAAAGAATCCGGTCCGATATCCGCTGGGCCATATCCAGCTCATGCAGAGACATAATGACTGTCAGCTTCTTTTTTCGTGTCATTTCCTGAAGAACCGTCAGAAATTCCAGTTTATATTTTACGTCCAGATAGGAGGTCGGCTCATCGAGAAGCAGAATCTCCGGTTCCTGAGCCAGCGCCCGTGCCAGCATCACCCGCTGCCGCTGGCCGTCGCTGATTTTTGCAAAATTCTGTCCCTTAAGTTCCTCCACATGAACCAGACGCATCGCTTCGTCTACAACCCGGTAATCCGCTTTGGATAAAATACCGAATTTGCCTGTATACGGGTAACGTCCCGTAGCTACCACATCTTCACAGGTCATCAATTCCGAATGAATACGTTCTGTAAATACCACCGCCATTTTTCGCGCCAGAGCATCTCCATGTATCTCATCCAGAGATTCTCCCCCAATCCGGATCGTTCCTTCCAGAGGTGAGAGCTGCTTTGCGATGCTTTTTAAAACGGTCGACTTTCCCGCACCGTTCGGACCGATCAACGTAAGAATTTCCCCCTGCCTGAGACGAATATGAATATCTCTGACAATCGGTTTTCCCTGATAACCGACGACCAGTCCCTCCGCATAAAAATAATAATCTTTCATTCCTTAATTTCTCTCCTTCTGACGCCGGAGCAGAATAAAAATAACCACCGGCGCGCCAAAAAAAGCGGTCACTGTGCTGATGCTGAGCTCCGTCGGCGCAAACATTGTCCGCGCCAGCAGATCACAAAACAGACAGCAGACACTGCCCCCGAGAAAACAGCCCGGAATCATTAGAATCGGTTTCGACGTATGCATCAACTGTTTTACCAGATGAGGCACAGCAATTCCAACAAAGGAAACCGGACCGGCAAAGGCTGTGACACAAGCGGATAAAATACTGGATAAAATCACAAGCATCGACCGAAGCCATCGGATATTAATTCCCATATTGGAAGCATAGGCCTCCCCGAGCTGATAGGCGCTCATCGGTTTGGACATAAAAAACACCATCACAGATACAAAAAAAACGACCACGGCAATCACGGCCACATTGTCCCAGGTCACCCCGGAAAAGCTGCCCTTCGACCAGTTATGAAGATTCACGATATCCGCATCCTCCGCAAAGGTCACGACCAGATCCGTCACCGCCGAACAGATATAGCCGATCATCACGCCGCTGACGACCAGCATGGACATCTGCTCTACTTTTTTTGATATCAGCAAAACAAAACCCATAGAAATCATCGCCCCGACAAAGGCTGCGCTGATTAATATCACCGAACTGACCTTCGCCGCATGTCCGAAGGCGAAAACCATCACCAGCGCTACGACCAGCTTCGCACCGGATGAAATTCCGAGTACAAAAGGACTGGCAATAGGATTATGGAAAAATGTCTGGAGCAGATAACCGGAAAGGGCCAGCGCTCCGCCGAGGATGGCCGCCGTCAGCGCCCTGGGCATACGGATTTCCCACAGGATGCTTTCCGCAGTGGCCTCGATTTCCTGTCCCGCCACACTCTTTAAAATATCCGACAGTGATACGGAAACGCTTCCGGCACAGATATTCCATCCAAGGAATAAAAGCAGCGCAATTCCCAGAAGAATAAAAGACACCGTATATCTTATTATTTTATTTCTGTCCCTGTTCATGAATTCGAATACTCCTTTATTATGCCAGCGGATATATATATACCGTCGATGCATCCTTTCCATATAGAAGCATCTGATGGACGTCCGAAATAAAGGTTCCGAGAGACATCGACGCCTGATAAAAATCACCGGAAGCGCACCATACATTGCCCTCTTTCACCGCTTTAAAATCCTTCAGAAGATCACACTTTCCAAGAAGCTGGTCCACCGTCTGAAGCTCTCCGTCAATGGTACTGTTATAGATTAAATAATCGGCATCCTTTGCTGTGGCATAGAATTCTTCCATCTGCATATTTACCGATGACGACCTGCTGCCGTCATCCCCGAGATTCCCGAAGATGTATTTTCCCCCGGCCAGTTCAATCATTTTCGGCACATAATCTGAAGATTTCCGCACATTTACCGTTCCGTTAGTCGTTATATAAAAATAGGCCACCGTCTTCCCGGTATTTTCCTGACCGGAAATTTCTTCCAGAATCTTCTTCTGCGCATTGAAGGCTTTTTGCGCCTCCTCCGTTTTACCGAGCAGTGTCCCGTAAAGTTTCACCCATTCCGTCCGGCCCAGCGGATGTTTTTCATAGCTGGAATAGTCCACGAATACAGGAATTCCGAAGCTTTCCAGCTTTTCACGGACTTCCGGCGCATGGCCGATCATCGTGTTCTCAATGGCAAGCTTACAGTTTTCTGCCAGTATCCGCTCATAATCCGGCGCATTATATTTGCCGGCATAGAGCATATCCCCCCGATCCATGGCCGCTTTTGCCCCTTCCACATACCAGTTTTCCGCCTTTGTTCCCGACAATCGGATGGTATCCAGGCCGTTCAGCGACTGAAACATATCCATAACCGCCGTAGCCACCAGATAGATATGATCTATCGGCTGCTGCAAAATAACAATATCTCCATCGAGCTTCTCCGGTATCGGTGCATTTTCCGGTACAATCAAAAAACGGCTGCCCTCTGATATCGTTATCAGCGCATAGCCGCCATCATAATAATCCACTGTAAATTCTTCTGCATAATCCAGTTCCATTCTACAGTCGTAAACAAGCGACGGACTGATATCGGTATCTCCCGGCGCTTTTCCGGTATCCTCTGTTTTTGCACAGGATACCAGAAAGGTCATGAATACCATACTAAAGAAAAGAAAATACCATTTTTTCTTTACCATCTTATTTATTCCTTCTCTGCTGAATCTAAATCAAATGTTAATGTATATGAAATCTCATGAGGATTTCCCATCGCCGTTGTGTCCGCCACAACTTCCATCGCTTCATTGAATACAGACACCGGAATTTCAAAAACAGAATTTCCATCGTCATTTACCGGATAATACGTTTCATCCCCGATTTTCATATAATCGTAATTCGGGCTGCTCCATTCAATACGGGCACAGGCCTGACCGTCTCTTACGGACAGCGCCGCCGGGGAAACTATTGTAGATTTTCCGCTGCCGCCCTTTAATGTGACATCAATGGTATATTCGCCGTCTTCCAAATCCGCATGTGCTGCTGCCGCTGCGTCTGCACCTTCTTCCGGCTCAGACTTTTCCGGATTGGAAACGCTGACTTTGTGGTCATACCACTTTCCTTTCGTTCCAAGCAGCGCCAGATCAAATTCCTCATCCAATGCAGGAACCGGAACATCAAATCCGTGTACCTCTTCGGTGATGCCGTCACTGTAAGTCACCGTATCGATTGTCGGCTGAAGAATCCCGGCATCCTCTTTTTCCGCATCCGCAGCAAGTCCCGGGAATAAATTCACGATATTTTTAGATGACAGCGATATATGGATCGTCATCTTTCCGTCTTTTACAGTCAGGGTGCCTTTCCCGTCACAGGCTTCACTTACATGGAACATCCCGCTGTCCGTATCAAAATCTGCCGAATACACACCGTCCTCTAAAGCGGCCGCCTGAACGGTTTCCTGTGCTTCTGAAGCGGTTTCCTGCACTGATGTCGTTGTTTTCTCCGCAGAATCTGCTGCCGGCTGACTTTCTTTTCCACCGCATCCGCCAAGGAGTGCGCCGACAACCATAACCATCCACAATAATTTAAGATTTTTTTTCTTCATTTTTATGTCCGTATTCCTTTCCAATATTTTGAGACCTGTACACGGGAAGTATCTGCTCTCCATGCACAGGTCTCCGACTAAAAGAATATGATTCTTTTAAATTTATTCATTCATAGCTGCTGCCGTATGAGCAACATAGAGTTCCTGTATTGCCCTGATGGAACCCAGACCGGTAATCTGAGAATCTATGCTGTCAAATTTTCCGGAGGCAATAAACATGCTTTTCCATGAATCCTCATCCTCGCCTGCCATGTCATTATTCGCATGATCACCGGCAACAACCATCAGCGGACGAAGAATGATCTTTTTATATCCGGCGGCTGATGCGGCATCAATAACGGCTTCACAGGATGTTTCTTCGGGATTTCCTTCAACCGTTCCGATAAAGACATTATCATAACCTAATACAGACATCTGAGCCTGCATCTGGCTGTAGGACACCTTCGCCGTATGGCTTGTCCCATGTCCCATGAGCACAAATGCAGCGCCGTCTTCTTTCGCCGCTTCCAGACTGTCATAGCCGGCATCTTTCACAGCTTCCGCAGTCACTGCTTCTGCAACAACAGCTTTGTCATCGTTAACAGCCGCTGCATCTACCCCCACTTCACCGAGCATCGGTTCAGCAACCTTTACAGATTCAAACTTATCTCTGTATGCCTCGACAACTTCCATAAGTTCATCATATTCGGCGCCGTGCATTAAGTGTGTCGGCTGTATAACCAGATTTTTCACACCATTTGCCACCGCGCGCTCCATGGCCTGCTGCATATTATCAATCTTCTCGCCATCACGGGCCTGGATATGATTAATGATGATCTGAGCCGTAAATGCTCTTCGCACAGACCAATCCGGGTTTGCCGCCTGAAGTGCATCTTCAATGCCCTTAATATCAGCAACACGGCTGTCATTAAAGGAAGTACCGAAGCTGACAACTAAAAGTTCATTTTCACCAATTTCATCCTGATTCCGCGGGTCATCCTTCGATGCATCGCCGGTATCTCTCCCGAAATAATCCGGATCTGCAAATTCTCCCGCCACTAATTCTTTCTGTTCGTCTGTCAATGCGTCCCACGCTTTCTTTGCTTCTGCACACTGAGCGTCTGTGTCATCGGTCCGCTCCTGTACATAAATGGCATCAATCAATGCTGCTGCCCGGTCTGCCGCTTCCTGATCCGGATTTGCCGCCGTCTCAGTTGAAACGGTTGTTTCCTGAACAGAGGTTTCTTCCTTCTGTTTCGTTTCCGCCGTCTCTTTGTTTCCACAGCCTGTAAGAATCATCGTTCCCACAAGGGCTGCTGTCAATAATGCCGCTGCTCTTTTTTTCATTTTGCTTCCTCCATTTTTCTGATATTTGTGAATAAAGCCCGAAAACTTTTCTTCCAGATAAAAATGGATACCACAATAAAGAATCCATCTGCGGCGATGCAAATGGACTGTAAAATGAAAAACTGCTTTTTTCAGACGGCTTTTCATATGTACAGCCAATGACTCGTGGCCTGGAATCAAAATTCCCGTACAACCATAGGCAGGTCTCCTGGCTCATAGATCATCGCTTCCGCCATCTTCCCGGTTTCCCAGTGATTCTTCGGCCTCTGCTCCCTAAATACAGTGACGAGTTCGTACAGGATTCTCACCTGTTTCCCTTTTCACCAGATCTGAAAAATATTTCCATCTGACACCTATCGTTATTTATTCAATTATTATCAATATAGCACATTTTTTCTATGCGCGCAACAGAAAAACCCCAAAGACCGAAGTCTTTGGGGTATCTTACGTTTGAGTACAATGTACCGCAGAGGTACTTTTATATTATATATCGCTAAATGCTCAATGTCTTATTCGATGATTGTAGCAACACGTCCTGATCCTACAGTACGTCCACCCTCACGATACTTTAATCCCGTTTTATCTCATATTTTTTATGGTTTTCTCTCCAAA
>ERZ1673697.857-NODE-857-length-42414-cov-5.889870_pt1 | contig 42414 bp, 37 predicted proteins | sample MGYA00580227_ERZ1673697 | MGnify/ENA primary metagenome ERZ1673697 (study PRJEB41218, sample SAMN15661759) | gut metagenome | host: Homo sapiens | place: Canada: London | collected 2015-08-20/2019-03-30 | study: EMG produced TPA metagenomics assembly of... | reverse complement strand
TTTGCCGAAAAAATCAAACAGCGCGGCGGCAAAATTATGTACGATGCACCTCTTTTTGTTGGTATTTTTGCTCATCCGGCAAAATTTTCTGGGGTTGATGCGGGTATAGCGGTGCAGAATATTGCGCTTGCCGCAAAAAGCATCGGCTTGGATTCCGTCATACTCGGGCTGCCGAGGCTCGCTTTTGAAGGCCCGAATGCGGCAAAATACAAAAAACTGCTCGGTATAGAAACGGAACGCGAATTCATGATCGGAATTTCCGTCGGTCATGCTGCAATGAGCAAAACCCCGCATGAGTGGGATTGCAGTCATATTATTGATATCAGGTAAACACGTGCAGGCGGAACGGGAAAGTTTCAATATTTATCCTGTTTTGTCCTGCTTTATCCCTGCCGTGCGCACAATGCCGAAAACGGCAAACGGGGCAATAAAAAAGTTTGGAGGCAGCTTCGGACGGTTTACTCCGAAACGGAAGAAATAAACGGGCACGAAGCGGTTTGAATATGAGTAGAATACAGGTGAATGTCGGCGGAGTCCGCATTGGCGGCGGTGCACCGATTTCGATTCAGTCCATGACAAACACGGATACGCGCAATGCTGAAGCAACGGTGAAACAGATTCTGGAGCTTGAGAATGCGGGGTGCGAAATCGTCCGTTCCTCGGTTTATGATGAACGCTGCGTTGAAGTATTGCCGCAAATAATATCAAAAATACATATTCCGCTCGTTGCGGATATCCATTTTGATTACAGACTTGCCATAGGTGCAATCAAGGCGGGTGTTGCCAAAGTCCGCATCAATCCGGGAAACATCGGCTCGGAAGCGGGCGTGCGGAAGCTTGCGGAATGCGCCTCGGCATACGGAGTTCCGATACGTATCGGAGTGAACGGCGGTTCACTTGAAAAAGAACTTTTGCAAAAATACGGAGTATGCGCGGAAGCAATGGTTGAAAGCGCACAGCGTCACGCGGAACTGCTTGAAAACTGCGGCTTCAGCGATATTGTTGTTTCGCTTAAAGCGTCGGATCCGGTAACGACTGTACGCGCCTATCGCCTGGCATCGCAAAATATGCCGTATCCGCTCCATATCGGTGTTACGGAGGCGGGCATGGGCGAGACCGCATTGCTGAAATCCGCAATCGGAATCGGCAGCCTGCTTATTGACGGCATCGGTGATACGGTGCGCGTTTCGATGACCGGAGGAGTTTTGCAGGAAGTTGAGGCAGCAAAGAAGATACTTCGCGCTGTCGGCCTGCGTAAGGACGGGGCGGATGTTGTGAGCTGCCCGACTTGCGGGCGCACCCGCGTTAACCTTGAAGAAATAGTCAAAAAGGTTCGCGCTGCGCTGCCCGAAGATACGGGCAATGCAATGAAAATCGCCGTTATGGGCTGCGCTGTCAACGGCCCGGGCGAAGCGCGTGAAGCTGATATAGGCATTGCGTTCGGTTCGGTGAACGCAGTTGTGTTTAAAAAGGGCGAAATAATCTATTCGGATAAGCTGCCGCAAGTGGTGGACAGGTTCATCGCAGATGCATCGGAAATGATGAAACGGAAATGAAATGACATGATATGATTCTTGATTCATGCCTTGAATCTTTGAGCTGATTAACAAACCGAATCAAAGCAAAATGACTCGATCGCGGCTTTCGCGGCTTTGCAATTGATAATGATTTTGCTTAATTAAGCCAACCCGAAAAGCGGAAGGAAGCTTTCACTGTTGAGAAAGCCATGTTGAAAATGAACAAAAGCAGTATGGAAGAATTGAATATGTACGAAAACATAAATGAGTACGGCGGAACACCCGGCTCGGCTGCGCCGGCTGATGTTCCGTTGGACGATCTTCCGCCGGCTGACAATTTCTCCGAAATGACGGCTGATGTTCCGTGGAGGGATGATCCGCCGGACGGGGGGTATTATTCGTACTCGGAGTACGGGGAATCCGGCATCGATGAGTGCAGGCAGCCCGATTCCGTGCGTGCAAAAAATCAAAAAGAAAATTCAGCAGAGAAACAAAAGAACGGCGGACACTCAAAAAAGAATCTTGCCGTTGAGTATCTTGCAAACGGGACGGTTTCAATAAAGTCTGCCGTGCGCAGCAAAAAAACGGGCGAAATCAGTGTTGATGTCGAGTGTGCGCGCCTGCTGCTGCCTGCCGAAACGGAGGAGCTGGAAAAAAACATACAGGCGGAGCTTCAATATCAAACGGTCAAATGCAGCTTTGACTATTCCGAGGTTGTTGCGCGGCTTGTCGGCGGAGACGGTGAACCCGAACTGCTGCTTCTGGATCTTTGGTGTGAAACTGCACCGCAGCTTGAACCGATACTGCGCCGTTCCCGCGTTGAACGGCACGGAGGCGAATATGTATTCTTTGTTCCGGAACGGTACACGCGTGCAGTGTCTCAGGCGGCGGCAGGTGAGTTCCGCGCATTTGTTGCGCACAGTTACGGTTGGAATACGCCGCTGCGCATTGTTGCCGATGCAAATGCGGATGACGGAATCGATCTTGCCGAACCGGTCGTAAAGCGCGATTGGGGCAGTGCGGCAGCTTTGAAAAAAACCGTCAAAACGCAGCGCAAGAACATTAAAAAGCTTTCTCCCGGCGATATTGTTTACGGAAAAGAAATTCTCAAACCCGAAGTTCAGCGCATGGCGGATCTGGACGATAAATCCGGGCGCGTCACTGTAAAAGGAACAATACTGAGCATTGAAACATTTGTTTCGCCAAAGCGCGGAACGGTTATAATCACGGTTTTTATAACCGACCTCACAAACTCCGTTGCGGTAAAGCTATTTCCCGATGAAGCAGCAAAGGCGCGAACTTCACAGCTGCTTGAAAAAGCAAAGGAGGAGGGCGCGGCACTGATGGTGCGCGGCTGGTTCAGGTACGATAATTATGCCCGTGATTACTGCATTTTTGCGGACGATATAAACCGTTATCCCGTTGAACGCAGGGCTGATACATCGGCCGAAAAGCGTGTTGAGCTGCACCTTCACACAAGAATGTCCGCAATGGATGCAACGGCGGATCTGGACAAAGTTGTTGAGCTTGCCGCAAAATGGGGGCATACGGCAATTGCAATAACCGATCACGGCGTTGTGCACTCTTTCCCGGAGGCCAAAAAAGCTGCCAAAAAGAACAATATAAAGGTTATATTCGGCTGCGAAGGCTATCTGCTTCCCGATTGCGAACTTGTTCCGCTTGAAAGGGAGTATTGTGCCGTTGCGGTGACATATTTCGGAAGCGGCATTCACGGGCGCGTGTTTGATATCGGCGCAGTGAAGTTCGATTCGTTCGGGCACGTTATTTCAACATTCAGAACTCCGGTGAACCCCGGCGTCCCTCAGCTTCCGCGCATTGCAAAGCTGACGGGTTACACGGATGATGATATTGACGGTGCACCTCTGCTTTCCGAAGCGGTGAATATGCTTTCGGATTTTGCGGGAGGAGCGGCGCTTGTTCTGCATTGCCCGGAACAGCTTGATCTGCTGCATGAACTGACTGCCGCGGCAGGGCACGGAAAGGAACTCGAGCTCAGCAAAAGCTGCGTTTCGGGCTCAATGCTGATGCAGTATCTCCGCCGTGACTTAAAGGCGGAGGAAAGACAGCTTCCGGAGATGAATGCGGGTGCGGCAGCGGAATGGACAGCAAAAAACACGGCCGATTTGCTGAGCAAATGCCGTGAGCTGAATGTTTCGACGGTTCCGCTGATTGACTGCACGATAAAAAATCTTCACAAGCAGAAAACGAACCACATAGTGCTGCTTGCGGCAACGCAGCCCGGACTTAAGAATCTGTATAAATTGGTTTCGTATTCAAACCTTGACCATTTTTATAAGACACCGCGTATTCCGCGCAGTCTTCTCAACCTGCACCGCGAGGGTATTATAATCGGCACGGCATGTGAGGCCGGTGAGCTTTTCCGTGCAATGGTGGACGGAAAAAGCGAGGAGGAATTGCTGAAGATAGCTTCGTGGTACGACTACCTTGAAATTCAGCCGATCGGAAATAACGCTTTCCTTGTGCGTGAGGGTCTTGCAAAAGATGATGAAGAGCTTCGCGATTTCAACCGCCGTATTGTTGCTCTTGGAGAAAAACTCAACAAACCCGTTGTTGCAACGGGAGACGTTCATTTTATTGAACCGGAGGATTCGATTTTCCGCGCAATACTGATGTGCTCTCAGAATTTCAAAGACGCAGCGATTCAGCCGCCTCTTTATTTCAGAACAACGGAAGATATGCTTGCGGAGTTTCAATATCTCGGCAGTGATAAGGCGTTTGAAGTTGTTGTTAAGAATACAAATTTGATTGCCGATATGTGTTCTCAGCTCCGCCCGTTTTTGGACGAAAAACAAACTTACTCGCCGGAACTTCCGGGCGCGGCGGATGAACTTAAGGGCCTTGCCCTGAACACCGCACACGAGCTTTACGGGGATCCGCTGCCGGAAATCGTTCAAAAAAGACTCGATAAGGAATTGAACTCAATCATCGGCAACGGTTACTCATCACTCTATATGGTTGCGCAGAAACTCGTTTCAAAATCCCTCAGCGACGGCTATCTTGTCGGTTCAAGGGGTTCGGTCGGTTCGTCCTTTGTTGCACACCTTGCGGGGATAACCGAGGTAAACGCGCTCCCCGCGCATTATCGCTGCCCGAATTGCAAATACAGCGAATTTCCCGATGTAGGCGATGACTCACGCTGCGGGATTGACCTTCCGCCGAAAGACTGCCCGAACTGCGGAACTCCGCTGCGACGGGAAGGGTATGAAATTCCGTTTGAAACTTTCCTTGGTTTCAAGGGTGATAAAACTCCGGATATCGATCTTAACTTTTCGGGCGAATATCAGCCCGTTGCGCACAAGTTTACGGAGGTCATGTTCGGTGAAGGTCATGCCTTCCGCGCGGGCACGATTTCGGGCGTTAAGGATAAAACCGCATACGGTTATGTGCTGCACTATTGCGAGGAATACGGGCTGAACCTTTCCGAAGCGGAAAAAAACCGTCTTGCAATGGGTTGCGTCGGCACGCGCCGAACAACGGGGCAGCATCCGGGCGGCATTGTGATCGTCCCGGAAGATTTGGAGATTTTTGACTTTTGTCCCGTGCAGCATCCGGCGGAAAAAATCGATGCGGAAAGCATAACAACACACTTTGACTTCCATGCATTGGACGACAAACTTGTCAAACTTGACATTCTCGGACATGATGACCCGACAACGCTGCGAATGCTTCAGGATATAACGGGCGTAGATCCGAAGAGTATTCCGCTGCACGATGAAAAAACAATGTCAATCTTTAAATCGGATGAGGCACTCGGAATATCCCTTAAGGAGCTGAAATGCGATGTCGGCAGCCTCGGCATTCCCGAATTCGGAACGAACTTTGTTCGCGGAATGCTGATGGATACGCGTCCGACAACAATGGAAGAGCTTGTTCGTATCGCCGGACTTTCCCACGGCACGGATGTGTGGCTTAATAATGCGCAGGATCTTGTGCGGGACGGCACCGCAACGCTGATGGAGGTTATATGCACACGCGACGATATTATGAACTATCTCATTGCACACGGCGGAGAACCCTCGCTGTCGTTTAAAACGATGGAGAGCGTCCGAAAAGGCAAGGGACTTAAGCCCGAGATGGAGGATGCAATGCACGAGAACAATATTCCGCAGTGGTATATCGACAGCTGCAAAAAAATCAAGTATATGTTCCCGCGCGCTCATGCAGCGGCGTATGTTATGATGTCTTTCCGCGTAGCATATTATAAGGTGCATTACCCGCTTGCGTTCTATGCGGTTTATTTCACGGTTCGTGCGGATAAATTTGATATTGAACAGTGCCTCGGCGGCGCGGAACGCGTACTCGGCAATCTTGAAGAGCTTAAGGCAAAGGATAAACTTGAAACAAAGGACGAGGAACAGATAGTTATCCTTGAAATGGTCTACGAGATGAATCTGCGCGGAATCGAACTGCTCCCGATAGATATTTACAAATCGAAAGCAACGCGTTTCACTGTTGAGGACGGCAAGCTTCGCCCGCCGTTCAATGCTATTGCCGGCTTGGGCGATAACGCCGCGCTGCTGATTGAAAAAGGCGCGGAGGGAGGACAATTTATTTCCCGCGAGGAGTTTGTGAAGCGTACCCGCGCAAATTCCGCCGTGATGGAAAAGTTGGATGCCCTCGGCTGCCTTAACGATTTACCGGACAGTGATCAGGTCTCAATGTTCTGACGGGACGCTGCACGGACAGCAGGAACATCCGAACCGAGCGATATTCGGAAAATTCCGCAATATATGCAATGTTTTTTCGGAAAGCTATTGCTTTTTGAGGCAAAGTATGGTATGCTTACCCCAGTAATGAGTTTTTTGATGCATTTAAGCCTTGAAATTGTGTTCAAATGCATCATTTCGGATGAGCGGCATGAGTTATTCGTGCATTTAAGAGTGGGCAAAACCCGCTCTTTAATTTTGAAAAAACCTTGCGCATGCATTGCGTTTCGGAGGAATTGCGGTTGAAGCTGACAGACAGGATTTTTGAACTCACGGAATCAAAAGTTCGTGAATTGGGCTATGAGCTCTATGATGTTGAATATCAAAAGGAATACGACAACTGGGTTCTCACCCTCTATATCGACAGTAAAGACGGAATTTCACTTGACGATTGCGAAATTGTGAGCAATGCTGTTGATCCGATTCTTGATGAAGCGGATCCGATTGAACAGGCATACTATCTTTCGGTCAGCTCCGTCGGCATAGATCGCCCGCTGAAAAAAGACAAAGATTTTCAGCGCAGCATCGGCAAAACGATCGACGTGAAGCTTTATGCGCCGCTGAAAGGCAAAAAGGAGTTCTGCGGAGAGCTTGTTTCGTTTGATGCGGAATCATTTACGCTTCGCACATTGCCGCGAAAGCCCGGCGAAGCTTCGGAAACGGTCACCGTTGGGCGCAGGCAGGCGGCACTCGTGCGTCCGCACATAGATTTTTAAACATTCCCGGGTCTGCGGGTTCTAAAAATTAAAATTTTAAACCGAAAAATATTTGTGATTTCTAAGGAGTATAAATATAATGAAGAACAATGCCGAGCTTATCAGCGCGCTTAACGTAATCAGCAAACAGCGCGGGATTTCCGTTGATATCCTTGCGGATGCTATCGAATCCGCACTTGTAAGTGCCTATAAAAAGAACTACAATGTGAACTGCAACGTCCGTGCGAATCTGGATCGCGAAACAGGTGCAATCGAAATCTGGGCTTCCAAAACCGTTGTTGAACAGGTTGAAAACCCCTTTACGGAAATTTCAATTGAAAAAGCAAAGCAGATAAATCCGCTTTATGAAATCGGCGATGTTCTCGAGGAAGAAGCGGACACAAAGAATTTCGGCAGAATCGCGGCGCAGACTGCAAAGCAGGTCGTTATGCAGCGCATTCGCGAAGCGGAACAGGGCGCAATCTTTGAGGAATATTCCGACAAAGAATACGAAGTTCTGACAGCAATCGTTCAGCGCGTCGAAAAGAACGGTGTTTATGTTGAACTCGGCAAAACCGACGGCATAATTCCGTTCAATGAGGTTATCGTCGGCGAAAACTATGCGCCGAATGACCACATCAAGGTTTATGTTCTGAAAATACAGCGCGACACGAAAGGCCCGCAGATTATCGTCTCAAGGACGCATCCCGGCCTTGTAAAGCGGCTGTTTGAGCTTGAAGTACCCGAAATTCAGAGCGGGGTCGTGCAGATAAAGTCTGTTGCGCGTGAGGCCGGACAGCGCACCAAGATCGCGGTTGCAAGCTTTGACCCCCAGGTTGATGCCGTCGGTGCATGCGTCGGACAACGCGGCACAAGGGTCGAAAACATCGTCAACGAGCTCCATAACGAAAAAATGGACATCATCGAGTGGGATCCCGACATTGCGGTTTATATCGCAAAGGCACTCGGTCCCGCAAAGGTTTTGATGGTTTACATTAACGAAGCGGAAAAGGCTGCAAAGGTCATTGTTCCCGATAATCAGCTTTCACTTGCAATCGGCAAGGAAGGACAGAACGCAAGGCTTGCCGCAAAGCTCACAGGCTGGAAGATAGATATCAAGAGTCATTCCCAGGCTGAAGCGGATATGGAACTTGAGATGGGTTCCGTTGACGGCGTTCCCGGCAGCGAAAGCGGAAACGATATGTTCAATGATGACGAGGCATTCGGAGAGCAGGGGTTCAACGGTGCTCCGATGAATTTTGATGATTTCGGCGGGCAGAACATCTGATTTTCACCGAAACAAAATTTCAAACATGATTTAAATTTTAACCGAGGTTCTTGGTGAATCGGAACGGACTTCGGTACGGAGGTTGCGAATTGCAAAAGAAAATCCCTCTGCGCATGTGCGTCGGCTGCCGTGAGATGCGGCCCAAAAGAGAACTCGTGCGCGTTGTGTGCAGCAAAGACGGGCAGATTTCCGTTGACTTAACAGGAAAAGCTGCGGGACGCGGTGCGTATGTATGCCCAACGGAAGAATGCCTTAAAAAAGCCGTTAAAATACGTGCGCTTGAAAGGGCATTCTCTCAAAAAATCGAACCCGAAGTCTTTGACAGGCTTGCGGCGCAGGTTGAACATTCAAAAACCGAACCGCAAAATTCGGCGGAAGAAAAGCGCGAAGCGGTGCCCGATTCGCCGAACTCATCCGCGAACAACAAAGAGGGGTGAGCTGCTTTGACAACAACCGACGCAAAACTCAACAATTCAATCGGTTTGGCGATGAAAGCGGGCAAAATTGCTTCCGGAGATTTTTCGGTTGAGAAAGCCGTCAGATCCGGAACGGCAAAGCTTGTTATGCTCGATGAGAGCGCGTCCGAAAACACAAAAAAACAATGGCGGGATGCATGCAGCTTCAGAAACATTCCGCTGATAAGAATCCGTGCAATGGGCAGCGCGATCGGAAAACCTGCCAGAATGGTTGCCGCCGTGACGGACGAAGGTTTTTCGGCAATGATAATTAAAAATTCCAACAAAAACAATGAAGCAATGACTGAACTTACGGAGGCAATGACCGATGACAAAGGCTGAATTATTAAACAACGCAAAAAGGATCCAAGCCGCAGCACAGGAATTGCTGGATAAAACGAGCGTCCTCAAAACAGACATCGGCAATTCTCTCCAAGCGGCAAAACGCCATGAAAGCAAACTTATCAGCAAGGAGCGCGCCGCAGAGGCGGAACGCAGAGAAAAAGAAAAGGCTGAACGTTTGATTGAATACCTCAATTCGGACGAGCAGCGCGGCGTTTACGTCAGCGATCGCGATTCCGCAGCGGGAATTCCCGCTGATGCAGGCACCGAAAAAGCACCAAAGGCGGAGGCGGAAAAGGTACAGGGTGAACCGAGACCCGAAAATGCGGACAGGAAGCCCGAGAAGGGCGCGCAAAAGCCCGAACCGCCCGAGCAAAAGCCGGTGCAGCCCGCGCCGAAGCCCGAAGAAAACAAACCCGAAAAGGCGGCGGAACGGGAACAGGAACAAAACGTGGATAAGCCCGCCGAACATAAGCCCGAAAAGGCAGAACCGGTTCGGAATAACGTTGCTGACAAGGTCGCAGACAGTGTCAATGACGCGCAAGAAACAAAGGATAAAAACAACAAAGAAATGCCCGGAGCAAACAAAGAAACAAAACAAAACAGCGAACAGGCTGCAAAAGCTAAGAATACAGCGGAAAAAACCGAAATTTCCGCAAAGCCCGACTCTTCTGAACGTGTTGCGGAACGAACCGAAAATGCAGAGCAGCCCAAGAAGAACGAGTCTCCCGAAAACGGAAGGAATTCCGACAGGAGCCGCAGTCCGCAAAGAACGAACGACGGCCGCCGCGGCGACAGGCCTTCCTACGACAGAAATTCCCGCAGCGACAGACCGCAGGGCGACAGGCCTCCTTACGACAGAAACGCACGCGGTGACAGACCGCAGGGCGACAGGCCTTCCTACGACAGAAATTCACGCGGCGACAGACCGCAGGGCGACAGGCCTCCTTACGACAGGAACGCACGCGGTGACAGACCGCAGGGCGACAGGCCTCCTTACGACAGGAATTCACGCGGCGACAGACCGCAGGGCGACAGGCCTCCTTACGACAGGAACGCACGCGGCGACAGACCGCAGGGCGAGCGCAGGGGAGATAACCGCGGTTTCGGCCGTCCGGATGACAAAGATGCACAGCAGAACAGGCAGCAGCGCCCGCAGCAGCGCCCCGTCGGCAGAAAGCCCGGAGAAGCACCTGCAATTATTCAAAAGGAAAATCGTGCGCCTGAAAACAAGAGCAGCTATGTTCGCACCTTCGACACCGAAAAGAAGGCAAAGAACAAAAAGACGATCATGAAGGAAACCGCTCCCTCCGCGAAAAACTGGGAGGATGACGGCGGATCCTACGGCGGCAGAAAGAAGAAAGCCGCAAAACAAACTCAATATCGCAAACCCGAACCCGTTGTTATCGAAAAAGCGGTTATAACGACAGAAACGATAACGGTACGTGATTTCTCCGAAAAAATCGGAAAACCCGCAGCGGAAATTCTCAAAAAGCTGTTCATGATGGGCATTGTTGCAAACATCAATCAGGATATCGATTTTGAGACCTGTGAGCTTGTTGCAATGGAATACGATATCGAGCTTGAGCACCAGGTTGCAAAGACTTATGAGGAGACGATGCAGGAGAATGCCGAAGAAGTGGATGCAGAGGAAGATCTTGTTCCCCGTCCTCCCGTTGTCACGATCATGGGCCATGTTGACCACGGCAAAACTTCTCTGCTTGATGCGATCCGCAAAACTCATGTTACCGAGGGTGAAGCGGGCGGCATAACGCAGCATATCGGCGCTTACACGGTTGAATGCAACGGCAGGATGATAACTTTCATCGACACTCCCGGCCACGAGGCATTTACTTCAATGCGCGCAAGAGGTGCACAGGTCACGGACGTTGTAATCCTTGTTGTTGCTGCGGACGACGGCATTATGCCGCAGACAGTTGAGGCTATCAATCACTCAAAGGCGGCGGGTGTTCCCATCATCGTTGCGGTGAACAAGATCGACAAGCCCGAGAGCAACCCGGAAAGAGTCAAACAGCAGTTGACGGAACACGGTCTCGTGTGCGAGGATTGGGGCGGCGATACGATATGCGTCCCCGTTTCCGCAAAGAAACAGCAGAATCTTGATGAGCTGCTTGAAATGGTTCTTTTGCAGGCGGATGTTCTTGACCTTAAGGCAAACCCGAACAAAGCGGCAAAGGGAACCATCATTGAAGCTCAGCTCGACAAGGGCAGAGGTCCTGTTGCAACCGTTCTTGTGCAGAACGGCACTTTGAAAATCGGCGATCCCATTGTTGCGGGCATTGCATACGGCAGGGTTCGTGCAATGATGAACGACAAGGGCGAAAACGTCAAAACCGCAGGCCCGAGCTGCCCGGTCGAAGTTCTCGGCTTCAACGAAGTGCCTTCAGCAGGCGATATCATGAACGTTGCGGAGGTTTCCAAAAAGGTTGCGGAGGAACGCCGCAACAGAATCAAAGCGGAGCAGCTTAAAAACCTGTCCAAGGTCAGCTTGGAGGATCTGTTCAGCCATATTGCCGAGGGCGAAGTCAAAACGCTCAACATCGTTGTCAAAGCGGATGTTCACGGTTCGGTTGAGGCTGTTAAACAGGCTCTTGAAAAGCTTTCCAACGAGGAAGTTTGCGTGAAGTGCATTCACGGCGGCGTGGGCGCAATTACGGAATCGGATGTTATGTTCGCTTCCGCTTCAAACGCAATCGTAATCGGCTTCAATGTCCGTCCCGACAGCGGAGCACGCAATCTTGCGGAGCAGGAAAAGGTAGATGTCCGCACCTACCGCATCATTTATCAGGCGATTGAAGATGTTGAAAACGCTATGAAGGGTATGTTCAAGCCCGTATTCAAAGAAGTGCATTTGGGTACAATAAGCGTCAGAAACACGTTCAAGGTCAGCTCCGTCGGCACGATTGCGGGTGCATACGTTCAGGACGGCAAGGTTCAGCGCAATGCGCAGGTTCGCGTTGTTCGCGACGGCGTGGTTATTCATGAAGGCCAAATTGCATCGCTGCGCAGGTTCAAGGATGATGTCCGCGAGGTTGCTGCCGGTTATGAATGCGGCATAGGCATTGAGAACTTCAACGATATTCACGAAGGCGATGTTATAGAAGCCTACACGATGGAAGAGGTTAAACGCTGACAACAGAATAATCCGTCCCCGGCTGTGCCGGAAACGCTTTTTGCGCCGCGGTACAGACCGGGGATTAAATCAACGCTGATCAGATAAATTTCCGCCGGAGCGTTTACGCATTAACCGAGAACCGGCATGTGTCCGAAGAACAGTTATTCGGAACGCGGAGAAGGCCGTTTGCAAAGGCGGGCTTGAACGACAGAAATTTAAATGCAGCATTTCGGCGGCATGGATTCAAAATCCGAAAGGGAGCTTATGGCATCAGTCAGATACGACAGAATAAATGAAGAAATCAAAAAAGCACTGAGCGAAATCGTCCGCGAGATGAAAGATCCGAGAATATCTCCGATGACGACAATAATGCTCGTTGAAGCAACAAACGACCTGAAGCTTGCAAAGGTTCGGGTCAGTGTGTACGATAAGGATGATTCGGTTCGAAAAGAAACCGTTGCTCAGCTCAACCGTGCGGAAGGATTTATTGCAAGAGAGCTTGGGCGCAGAATCGATATCCGCCGAATACCGACTCTGAAGTTCACCCTTGATGACTCAATCGAGTATTCCGTGCATATTTCCGAAATAATCAACAAACTGCAAACCGAGCGCGCTCAGCTTGACGCGAATCGGAACAATGCGGAAGAAGATAAGGAAAACACCCAAAATGAAGACTAAACATGGGGCGGAGTTCGCCGATGTCCGAAAGTTTATATCCGATGGGCAGAGTTTCACGCTGCTCACGCACATTTCCCCGGACGGAGACACCCTGGGTTCGGCACTCGCGCTGAAACTGCTGCTGAACGCTCTCGGAAAAACTGCAGAGGTCGTTTGCTCGAACCCCGTTCCGAAGATTTACGGATTCCTGCCGGAATCGGAAACCGTCAAAATGCCCGAGGATGCCGAGGGCTATTGCCGCGTCATTGCCGTTGATTGTGCGGACAAGCCGCGTTTCGGCCGTGCAGTGCGTTTGTTCGATGCCGCGCAGGCAGAGGCATGTGTTGACCATCATGTTACGAACCCGCATTATGCCGAAGTGAACCTTGTTGTTTCGGATGCGGCGGCAACGGCGGAGATTGTTTATGAGCTTTACGGCATGTTCGGTGTTGCAATCGATAAGCGATCCGCAATTTGCCTTTATACCGGAATAGTCACCGACACGGGCAACCTTTCATACAGCAACACAACACCGAATGCTTTGCGGATAATTGCCGATTTCATTGAAAAGAAACTGGTTGATGTTTCGGAGGTCAACCGACTGATTTACCGAACGGTGCCGTACACGAAAACAAGGGTTCAGGGCTTTGTGACATCAAGGATCCGTCTTGAGGATGAAGGCAGAATCGGCATAGGCGTGCTTACAAGAGCTCAGATGCTGAGCTTTGATGCAACAAATGAGGACTGCGAAGGCATTGTTGATTGTGTTCGTGATATCGACAGCGTTAAAATCGCAATTTTTATCCGAGAAGGCGCGGACGGAAGTTTTAAAGTCAGCCTTCGCAGCAAGGATATCGGGGACGTTTGCCGAATTGCAAACAAATTCGGCGGCGGCGGGCATGAAAGAGCGGCCGGATACACGGCATGGCTACCCCTTTCAACCGTTGTTGCGAGCGCGACAGAGGCGGCAATTGCAGAGCTGAAAAGGGATGAGAAACACGATTCTTCTCCCGATACGCATTAACGCCCGAATGAAAAGCAATGATGCGTTTCAACAGAACAACAAAGGAATTATTGATTAACAATGCAATTTGAAGGAGTAGTCAGCGTGCTGAAACCGCCGGGAATGACATCGAGCGATGTCGTGGTGGATATACGCAGAATCTTCGGCGAACGGCGCGTCGGACATACGGGAACGCTTGACCCTGCTGCGGCGGGCGTTTTACCCATCTGCATAGGCAGGGCAACCCGCCTGTTTGACTATCTTGTTGATAAAGAAAAAGAATACATTGCGGAGATTCGGTTCGGAGCGGAAACCGACACGGAGGATGCCTGCGGCACGGTGATCGCCGAAAGCAGCCGCATGGTTTCAAAAGCGGAGCTTGAAAAAATTCTGCCTGATTTCATAGGCGAAATTGAGCAGGTGCCGCCGATTTATTCGTCTTTGAGCGTGAACGGCGTTAAAATGTACAAGCTGGCACGCAGCGGGAGCGTTACAGCTCCGGCTGAGGAACGCAGGCGGAGAATCAGAGTTTTTTTGCTTGAAACCATTTGTGAACTCGAACAAAACAGCTTCCTCATCCGCATTCGATGCTCAAAAGGCACATATGTCCGTTCGCTTTGCAGGGACATCGGACGGGCCCTCGGCTGCTGTGCATACATGCCGTTTCTGCTGCGAACCGCTTCCGGAACCTTCGATATCAGCGAAGCGCATACGATTGCGGAACTGAAGGAACTGAAGGAAGCGGGGGAACTTCAATCGGTTGTTGTTCCCGTTGACGAGGCTGCGCGGCACCTGCCGGAACTTCGCCTTTTTAACCTTTCCGAAAAGCAAAGGACGCTTATTTCAAACGGAGCTTCGGTTGAATGCGGGCAGGCTGAGCCGGGAACGGTCTACAGACTGTATCTTGAAAATGAATTCATGGGCCTTGCGCTGCGGGATGATTCCGGATTGCATATCACCGTATGGTTCGGGAAGGAGAAATGAGCGTTTGATGCAGAACAAGGACAAAATTAACACGCCGGGCACAGAGTATACGAACGCAGCCAAACCGGGTACGGTGGTTGCTCTCGGCATGTTTGACGGAATGCATGTCGGTCACAAGAAGATAATTGACGCAACCGTTCTGATAGCGCGGCAATCCGGACTTGTTCCTGCTGTGTTTACGTTTAAGAATCATCCGCAGGAGCTTTTCGGCAAAAAAATTCTTCGGCTTTGCAGCAATGAAACCCGCGCCGCTCTTATGCGCAGGCAGGGCATTGAGCTGGTTGATGAGGTTGAGTTTACAAGTGCGATTCGCGACCTTTCCGCAGAGAGTTTTATCCGAATGCTTGCCGAAAGATTGAACCCAAAGATTATTGTTGCCGGGTTTAATTACACTTTCGGAAAGAAAAAGCAGGGGAACAGCGAGACGCTTCAAAGGCTTTGCCAAAAATACGGAATCAAAACGGCGATTATTCAACCTGTGCTTTTGGGGCGCGAGCCTGTTTCAAGCACGAGAGTTCGAAACATGATAACATGCGGGAACGTTCAGGATGCACAGCTCCTTTTGGGAAGAGCTTATGCCCTTGACGGCATAATCGTTCAAAACAAGCGTATAGGAAGAACAATCGGCTATCCGACGGCGAATATTGAACCCGATTCCGCCCGCGTGATTCCCGCAGACGGAGTGTATGTGAGCATGGCACGCGTCAACGGCGACATAATGCCTGCCTGCACGAACATCGGAACGAACCCGACTGTCGGCGGAACAAAACGCACGATAGAAACGCATATTTTTGACTATGACGAGGATATTTACGGACTTCCGATGACGGTATGCTTCGTTAAAAAAATCCGCGATGTCAAAAAGTTTGAATCGCTGGACGCTCTTAAGGAGCAGATTCGGATTGATGCAGGAATTGCAAGGACATATTTCGGCTGCTGATGCACGGTATGCGGTTCTTAAAAATGCATTCCTGCGGTCGATTTAAGTTCTGAGCCTGATTAAAATGCGGTAACTGAAAGGGAAAACTATGATAACTGTGCTTCTGTCCGTTTTTTGCCTCATTGCGGGTTATCTTCTCGGCAGCATAATGAGTGCGGTGAAGATTGCACGAAGCAAAAGCACGGATATCCATGCCTGCGGAAGCGGCAATGCAGGTTCAACAAATGTATTGAGAACCTTCGGCTGGAAATGGGGGCTTATCTGTTTGGCGAGCGACAGTGCGAAGGGTGCGGCAAGCGTCGGCGTGGGTTACGCCGCTGCGGCAATTGCTCCGGCACTGTTTTCGAATTATGTCATGCCCGAAAATCTGAGCGGAATACTCGGCTGCATAGGGCTGTTGGGTGCGATACTCGGGCATTTGCTGCCTGTTTTTTATGAGTTCCGCGGAGGGAAATGCGTTGCGGTCGCGCTTGGCGGTCTGCTTGTGCTGTCCCCGGTTCAGCTGCTCATTGCTGTCGGTTGTGCGGTTATTCTTATTGCAATAACAAAAATGGTTTCCGTAGGCTCTGTTGTCGGCACGATAATCGCGACTGCCCTTGTGATTTACCGCAACCGGGGCAATATTCCGCTGATGCTCATTGCTGTTGTGATTGCCGCTGTTGTCATCACTGCTCACCTTCCGAATATCAGGCGAATTATGGAGGGCCGCGAGAGACGGCTCGAAAAAATTGAGTGGGAGAAACAGCGGACTGAAAAAGAAGAAACATGCGGCAGCCGTCAAAATGACCAAAACTCCGCAAACGAGTCCTGATAAGCTACGCTTAATTGTGAACCCGAACGCCGCACTGATTAAACTTTGTATGTTAAACCAATATTGAAACGCCGTTCCGAAAACGTAAGTCGGGCGGCTTTTTATTTTGAATACGATGCGAATGCATGGCGACGACGGCCTGCAAAACCATATTGAACTTGCAAAAAAACGAACTTTTTTATTCCAAGGCGCGGCGGCACGGTCGAACTGTGTGCACACCGCAAATAATGTATCAGGGGGGCCGATTCATGCAAATTATTGCACTCACGGGAAAAACATATTGAATATATTGCATGAACGTGATATAATTGTCATTCCGAAAAGGGCGATGAATCGGTACGGAGGAGAATCATTATGATAGATTACCATGTACACACGAATTATTCGGCAGATGCATCCGCAACAGTGACGGAGCAGCTTGAAGCCGCCGCCGAACGCGGATTGAGTGAGATTTGCTTCACGGATCATGTTGATTTCGATAACGGCGATAAGTCAATGCAGCCATCGGATCTCGGTGCATTGCGAGAACAGCTTTTGCCTTACAACGGACTGTATAAAGGAGTGCGCATACGCCGCGGAGCGGAAGTTGCTCTGAACGACTGGAACTGCGCCGAAAAAGCACGGCAGTACATTGCGCCGCATGATCTCGATTTTGTTATCGGTTCAATACATGTTGTGGGCGGATTTGATGTTTACTATCCGGAATACTACATCGGAAAAACAAAACAGGATGCATACCTTTCCTACCTTCAGACGATTCTCACGGGTATTAAAACCTGCGATTACATGAACATACTCGGTCATTATGACTTCATTGCAAAGTATTCGCCGTATGAGGACAGGCGAATGACACTTGATGTTTCAAAGGAGCTTTTTGCGGAGATTTTTTCATATCTTGCAAAAAACGGAAAGGGAATTGAAATCAACACTTCGGCATGGTGGGATGATCCCTGCTGGGGTGAGGATGTATTAAAGCTTTACCGCGATCTCGGCGGTCAATATATAACAACCGGTTCCGATGCACACAGAAGCGACAGGGTCGCAAAGCGCATAAAGGAGGCGGAGAAACTTGCAGCGGCGGCAGGCATTCCGCTTATTGCAACGTTCCAAAGAATGAAACCGATATTCCACCCGCTCGGAAGCATTTGATGCGAATGCACTTAATCGCGCGGATGCCGGTTTGGGCAGCTTTCGTAAACGGCAGGGACTGATCCTTTGCTGCAGCGAATGACTCGGCTGATTTTTGAGTTCGGCTGAAAACAAAAACATATTGTTAAACCTGAAAGGATGCAAGTTGACAGAAAACGGTTCGCAACTGAATGAAAACCCGCCTGAAACACTGACGGTGCATTCCGCTCTTGAACGCTGCGTGGATTATATCGGCAGGGTTGATATTGATTTTATCTGTGCGCTGGCGCGGGTCGATAAAGCGGAAGCATTTCAATCTCTCAAGGGTGCGATTTACTATGATCCCGAAAAGAGCTGTTTTGTTACGGCGGAGGAATACCTTTCCGGAAATATTATGAAAAAGCTTGCTGCCGCAAAATCGGCACTTGAGCAGCAGGCTGAAACCGCAAAAACGGCAGGGGATGAATCTAATACCCGAAAACAAATGCCGGATGATTGGGATTTTTCGGAAAATATCTCTGCGCTTGAGGTTGTGATGCCGCCCGTTGTGCAGCCGGGGCAGATAAAGGCGTCAATGGGCAGTCCGTGGATTCCCGCTTGGGTCTACCGTGATTTTATAATTGCTTTAATCGGTATCCGTTCCGCTTCCGGAAAGCCGAAAATCAGCGTTGAATACATTCGCGCCGCAAATCATTATATAATTCACGGAAAAAAGCATTTCACGGACTTTACGCGTGCAAAACTTACTTACGGCACGGAACGCATGAACGCTTTTGAGATTATAGAGCGAATGCTCAATTCGCGCGAAATTGCCGTTTACGATACATATATTCCTTACGGCAAGGAACAGCAGGTTCGCCGTGTCAACAAAGCCGAAACTCTGCTTGCGCAGGAGAGAGCGCGGCAGATTGCGGAAAGATTCTCATTCTGGCTCTTCAGGGATGAGCCGAGAAGAAGTCAATTGCTTAACTACTACAACGAAAACTTCTGTGCGATCCGTCCGCGGCATTTTGACGGCAGCAGAATGCTCCTTCCGGGCAAAGATCCGAACATTAAGCTGCAAAAGCATCAGCTGGATGCCGTGAAAAGGATCGTGCATTCAAAAAATATCCTGCTGGCGCATCAGGTCGGCGCGGGGAAAACCTATGTCATGGCGGCAGCGGCAATGGAAATGCGCCGGCTTGGCATTTCAAAACGCAATCTGTTTGTTGTTCCGAATAATATTCTCGAACAATGGCATTATGAGTTCACCCGGCTTTATCCTGCGGCGGAGGTCATTGTAATTGAACCAAAAAGTTTCACTCCCGCAAACAGGAACCGCGTTTTGAAACAGATTATTGAAAGCGACTGTGACGCGATAATCATGGGTTACGGCAGTTTTTCGCTTATCCCGCTTTCGCGCGGGGAGCGTGAACGCGAATTGAACGCACACCTTGCGCAAATTGCGGAGTCCATGCGCAGTGCAGTGTACAGCGATGCATATATCGTGCTGAACAGATTTGCGTCGCGTATTGAACACAGGCTGCAAAAGCTCTGGGAGGAGGAACAAACTCTTCCGAAGGGTGCTGTTTTTTTCGATGACCTCGGGATCGACACGATATTTGTTGACGAAGCGCATAATTTTAAAAACATCAGTATTGAAACCAAACACGGCAGTCTGCCGGGGCTGAACCCGAAGGGCTCGAAAAAGTGCGATGATTTGATGGCAAAACTCCGCTATATACAGCGCACGCATGACGGACGGGGTGCTGTTTTTGCAACAGGAACCCCGATCACAAACTCCGTTTCGGACATGTACACGATGCAGCGGTACCTCGGCTATGAACATATGGACGAGCTGAATCTGCTTGAGTTTGACAATTGGGTCAAAATGTTTTCCGAGGTTACGGAAGAATTCGAAGTTGAGGCGAACGGTATAGGCTATCGGCTGCGCCGCAGGCTCAGCAGGTACTATAACCTGCCCGAACTGTCGCTGCTGTTTTCGGATATTGCGGATTTGTATTTTACTCCGGAAGATGATAAAAGGATTCCGCATAAGGTGAATTATATCAATTGTACCGTTCCGGCAAGCGAGTCCCTCAGAAAGTATATTGAGGAGCTTGCGGTGCGCGCAGAGGCGGTAAAGAGCGGCAGCGTTGCCCGAACGGAGGACAACATGCTGAAAATCACGACGGACGGCAGAAAAGCCGCTCTCGACATGCGTCTTGTTAACCCCGAGGAGCCTGATAATCCGAACTCAAAACTTAATACATGCGTTGAAAATGTGTTCAGAATCTGGAGTGAACGCGATAAACTGACCCAGCTTGTGTTCCTTGACCAAAGCACGCCGAAGGACGGTTTCAATCTTTACGACGATATAAAACAAAAGCTTATCCTGCGCGGCGTGCCCGCGGATGAAATTGCGTTCGTTCATGATGCTGTAAACGACGCAATGCGAACAACGCTTTTTAACAAAGTTCGCAAGGGACGCATACGTGTGCTTATCGGTTCAACTTTCAAACTCGGCATCGGTGCGAACGTTCAAAACAATCTGCTTGCGGTGCATCACCTTGATATTCCGTGGCGTCCGTCGGATGTTACCCAGCGTGAAGGCCGAATGCTGCGTCAGGGCAATCGAAATGACGAGGTAATGATATATCGCTACATCACAAACGGGAGCTTTGATGCTTATTCGTGGCAGCTTCTTGAAAACAAACAGCGATTTATATCTCAAATTGTAAACGGTGATTGCCCGAGCAGAAGCGGTGACGAGGTTGATGAAGTTGTGCTCACATACAGCGAAGTCAAGTCACTCGCCGTCGGAAACCCGCTCATAAAGCGAAAGATTGAGCTTGAAACGGAGCTTCAGCGCAAACTTGTTTTGAAATCAAAGCATGAGCGCGCAAAGACAGAAGCGGCGGAGCAGCTTTTGCAGCTGCCGGCAAAGAACAGCGAATTGCTGAAACTGCGCGACATTCTTCAAAAAGATATGCTTCTTGCGGAACAAAACACCGGCGAGGGGTTTTCAATGATGCTTGCGGGCGAGAATTATACACGGCGGCGCGATGCGGGCGAAAGGCTGATAGAGCTGCTTGCGGAACATGCATTTATACGTGAGGAAAAGCGAATCGGCACATATCGGGGGTTCAAACTCTTTCTTGCGAACGATATTTCGGGGGCAAGGCGAATCTTTCTGCTCAAGGGCAGTGGGACCTATCGTTCCGATTTAAGCGAAAGCGCGATGGGCATCATTGCAAGGCTTGATAACGTTGTTAACGGCCTTAAAACACGGCTTGAAGCTACACTCGGCAGCATAGAGCGTATGGAGCAGGACGAGGCGGAGCTGCGTTCGGAGTCTGAAAAACCGTTCCCGTTTGAAACGGAACTTACGGAACTGCGCCGTGAGCTGAAAAGGGTCAACGGCGAACTCGGAATGCTGTAAATTTGGATGATATATAAAATAACAGTCGGCTGATTGTTGATTACGGAGGAAAAAATGCAAAATCAGCACAATTATTCCGTTGATGATATAAAGGTAATGGAAGGCCTGGAGGCGGTTCGTGTCCGTCCGGGCATGTATATCGGCAGCACCGGAAGCAGGGGTCTGCACCATATGCTTTGGGAAATCGTTGATAATGCCGTTGATGAAGCGGCAAACGGGTTTGCAACGACCGTCAGCGTTACAATTAACAGGGATAATTCCGTGGTTGTTGAGGATAACGGCAGGGGAATCCCCGTAGGCATTCATGAAAAGCTGCATGTGTCCGGCGTTGAAGTTGTTTATACTCAACTCCATGCGGGCGGAAAATTCAACAACGATTCATACGGTTTCTCGGGCGGATTGCACGGTGTCGGTGCATCGGTTGTTAACGCGCTTTCCGAATACGTTGAGGTTGAGGTTGCAACGGGCGGAAAGCTGTATTCAATCAAATTCCACAGCTATGAAGATTCGGACGGCAACATGCATTCCGGAATTCCTGTCGCGCCGCTTGCCGAGGTCGGAAGAACGCGGCGGCAGGGCACAAGGGTAACATTTTTGCCGGACAAACGCGTTTTTGAAACGATTGAAATGAATTCCGAAGTCGTTGCAAAACGCCTGCGCGAGCTTGCGTACCTGAACAAAGGGGTAACGTTCAAATTCACCGACAACAGGCTGAAGGACGAAAATAAGAGCCGCGAGTACAAATACGACGGCGGCATTGTGGATTTTGTGTGCTATCTTAACAGTGAAAAAACCCCGCTGTATAAAGAACCGATATACTTTCGCGGAATGCGCGGCACGGGCAAAGATGCAATCATCGTTGAAATTGCAATGCAGCATAACGATGGCTATACCGAAAGCATCTTTTCATATGTCAACAATATTCCGACGACCGAGGGAGGTACGCATGAAACCGGATTTAAGTCCGCTCTGACCAAGGTCATGAACGATTATTGCCGTCGAACCGGAATCCTGAAGGAGAAGGATGCGCCGCTGCCGGGTGAGGATTTCCGCGAGGGACTCACGGCAGTCGTGTCGCTTAAAATGAGTTCGATTCAGTTTGAAGGGCAGACGAAAACAAAACTCGGCAATACCGAAGCGCGTACGGCGGTTGAAGCTATTGTTATGGACGAGTTGACACCGATACTTGAAAACCTTAAGAATTCGGATCTTGCCGCCGCAATTGCGGACAAAGCGGTGAAGGCGGCAAAAGCACGTGAAGCTGCAAGAAAAGCAAAAACCATGGCGCGTGAAAAGTCAAAGCTTGAAAACGCACCTCTCGTCGGCAAGCTTTCAAGCTGCACGGGCAGAACACCGGAGCAAAACGAACTCTTCATCGTTGAAGGCGATTCGGCAGGCGGCAGCGCAAAGCAGGGCCGTGACAGACGGTTCCAGGCAATACTGCCGCTGCGCGGCAAACCGTTGAATGTTGAAAAAAGGCGCATTGAGCAGGTGCTTGAAAATGACGAATGCCGCTCCATCATAACCGCCCTCGGAACCGGCATAGGCGAGGATTTTGAGCTTAAAAACCTTAAGTATCATAAAATCATCATTCTCTCCGATGCCGATCAGGACGGTGCGCATATACGCGCTCTGCTTCTTACGTTCTTCTATCGCTACACAAAGGAACTGATAACGGGAGGGCATGTTTACATGGGTATGCCGCCTCTTTACAAGGTTCAAAAGGGAAACAATGTTACGTATGCCTATGACGATGAAGAACTTGCCCGAATTACGAAAGGCATGAAGGGGTACACCTTGCAGCGGTATAAAGGCTTGGGTGAAATGAATCCGGAGCAGCTTTGGGAAACAACGCTTAACCCGGAGAACCGTTCCCTTGTGCGGGTGACGATTGAAGACGCGGCGTATGTAGAACACCTTGTAACGCTTTTGATGGGAGACAAGGTTGCTCCCCGCAAGGAGTACATCACCGAACATGCGAATTTCAACCGCGTGGATTCTTTTGAGGACAAAATCGGTTGATGTTGAAGTTTAACACCGCTTCGGAGTACAACGCGATACACAATTCAGATTGATTAGTGCAGCCTGCGGTCAATCAAAGCCGAACAAAAACAAAAGCATCCGAAAGCAGCGGAACTGCACGGATGCTTTTGGATATTTATCCGAAACAAAAAAACTAAACGATTTGAAAAATATAAAACTTCAGATAATCCGTCTCGGGTACATTCCAAAGAATCGGGTGATCAGGAGCCTGCTGACGCGCTTCGATTTGACGCAGCTGAACCCCTGCATCCTCTGCGGCATTGTGAAGCATCTTACGGAAAAGCTCATCGGTCATGAAATGCGAACATGAGCAGGTTGCAAGATAGCCGCCGCGCGGAAGGAGTTTCATTGCTTTTGCATTGATGGCTTTATAGCCCTTTACCGCACTGCCGATCGTATCCCGACTTTTGGTGAAGGCGGGCGGGTCGAGTATTATGTAATCATAACCGTGTTTGCGATTGGATTCCATATCGGTCAGAAGATCAAAGACATCGGCGCAAACGAAATCCATTCTGCCCGAAAGCCCGTTCAGCTCCGCATTTCTGCGCGTTTTTTGGATTGCATCCGCAGAAATATCAACGGCAGTGACATGCTTTGCACATGCAGCGGCGGCGTTCAGTGCGAATGCGCCCGTATGCGTGAAACAATCGAGAACCGTTTTGCCGGCAGCAATCTTCGCAGCGGCACGACGGTTATATTTCTGGTCAAGGAAAAAGCCCGTTTTTTGTCCGTTGATAACGTCGATTTCGTATTTGATGCCGTTTTCTTCAATCATTACCAATCCGCTGTCCGGCGCGGGAGGCAGGAGATCACAGCTGATAAAGCCCTTGTGCTGAGTCAGACCTTCCTTTTCGCGTATGGCGACATCGTTTCTTTCGCAAACGGCCCGAATATTAATGCCGAACTCTTTGAATACTTCAATAAACAGCGGAAACAGGCGGGACTTAAGCATTTCGGTGCCGAGGGAGAGAATTTGAAAAACAAGAACATCTCCGAATCGGTCCACCGTCAGCCCGGGAAAACTGTCGGCCTCACCGAAAATAATTCGACAGCAGTCAAAATCGTTTCCCATGACCGTTTGGCGGTACTCAAGCGCGTAACGAATTCGCCTGCGGAAAAAGTCATCGTCAAACCTGTCATTTGCATTGCGTGAAAAGATGCGAATGCGAATTTTGGAATTGTCATTTATGAACCCGGTTCCGATGAACCGATCCTTTTTTGTATAAACATCAACAAGCCCGCCGTTCGTATAATCACCGTCAACGGAAAGCACCTCCTCCGCATAAACCCACGGGTGCCCGCCTTTGAGTGCGCGTTCCGCCTTTTCGGATACTTTTGCTTTCGGATACATTCGCATTATTAACAAACCAACCTCTCTGCCGCATTCGGCAAAACTGTTTGTTGAATATAACACAATCGGGCGTGGATTTCAAGTGCGGTTTCAACTTGCCGTGCCTGCACAGCGAAAAAACAGTCGAAAGTGTTTGCTCTGCCTTGATTTGCGGCAGATGCGCCGTATCAGTCAGACAGTGTCGGTTCGAAAGGTTCAACGGCGGAGCAGCTTATCTCATATGCAGTGCGCATTTCCTCCGTTCCGTCTTCAAAAACTTTTTTATATTCGCGGCTTTGCAGCCTTCCGATAACGTGCATTCCGATGCCGACCTTCATATCCTGCAAATACCTTGCGTTTCGTCCCCATGCGATACAGGGCAGATAGTCGGATTTGCCGTACCGTCTGTTGACTGCAAGCAGAACGTCCGCAATTTCACGTAAAAAAGGAGTCGTTCTGTATATTACGGACTTACAGATGTATCCGAACAGTTCAACTTCGTTTTTGTATGCAAAAGCATCGGTTTCATCCGCCGAAGCAGGAATGAATTCACGTGCAAACACGGTGATGATAAGTCTGCTGCCTTTTTCAGTCTGTTGATTATAGGAACGTATCTGTCCTTTGACATGAAAATACATACCGTGTTCAACAGGGATGCCGCCGAGCAGTCGTTCGCTGACGGTGACAGGTATTTTATCCTCGGTTCCGCTCAATCTTTGAACGGTGAGCACAAGCTTGAAAAAAGCCTCTCCGTAAATTGTATGACTGTATTCCGGGCCGTCCGTAACCCTGCCTGAAAGACTGATGCTGTTGTTTGTATCCGGCATATTGCCCTCCGTAAGTTCAAGTATCACTGAATAAGCGCGTTTTTTAAAAAACAAGGTAAAATTCCTTTGCTTTTTCTGAAAACGATGCCGTACAGTGGCCTGTTTAAATTCTATTCAACGATATTCAAAATAGACTTGTTGATTTGGCCTTGTGCATATGATAGAATAGCGCGAGAAAAGAACAGGACGGGAGAAATATGAAAAATACGAAACGGGATGAAACCTTTTTGCGGGAAACGAGGCATGTTATCGAGCGGCATATCGAGCTGTATCCGAAATGTGAGCCGGACGACATAGTAAAGCTGCTTTATCAAAGCGAATTCGGCTGCGGGCATTTTGTGCGCAGCAAAGAGATTGCGGAGGAGTATCTGAAGAGGGAGTATGAAGCGTGTATGCTGACAACGAAAGCCGCCGCTGCCGGGGAACACCCTTTGACGGATGAAACAGGCGGGATGTTCGTTCGGGTGCACCTTGAACCTTTGGCACGGTACGGTATACCGCTCTCAAGGCTTGCGGAGCTTTTTGTGCGTTCATCGGAGGTTCGAACGGGTTCAACGGACGGAATGCTGAAAAAGCTCAGCTTGCTGAAAGAAATCTGCCGGCAGGGGAAAACTCCGTTTGACGAAGAAACGCTGTCGGCTTTTCTTAAGAAATACGTTGCGGCGGGCTGCCCGGCAATACATCACAGCGAGACTTACCGTCGGCTTTACCATCCCGCGTATCGCGTGATTTGCAGAGAATTCCTTCCCGAACTAATCGGCGGAGAATGTGCAGGTTCGGAACCTGAAATTCATATCTAAGACTCAAACAAAAACTGAATTTAAGGAGAAGTTTAAACAAAAGGCACAGCCGAAACGCAGTTGCGGACGGCTGTACCTTTGTTTTTTTACAGAGAATGATACGGCAAAAGAAAGACTGATGAAAAACGATCAGATTTCAACATTGCCGTTGCCGGGGCGTGCACAGGTGATTTCAAGATTGCCGTTGCGCTCACGAAGCTTGTCGATAAACTCTTTTTCTTTCCGCGCATCACGCAAAGTGATCTGGTAAGTGAGCTTGAACAGGCTGCCCATGTTGGTGGTCTTAACACGGATAAGCTCATGGCGGGAAGTGTAAGTGCTGAAAATATCATTGAAAACCTCATCATAGTTGAGGCTTTCGGGAATGACAATCTTGAGGTCGCGCTCTGCGGAACCCGCTTTGCCGAAATTGATGCTTGCAAGCGCAATGTCAACCAAAAGAACGAACACGGCAAGGATGACTGCAATTGCAATATAACCCATGCCCGTTGCAAGGCCTACAGCCATTGCGAGAAAGATACTTGTTATTTCACGTGCGGAAGCGGGGGCGGAACGGAAGCGGACAAGGCTGAAAGCACCTGCAACAGCAATACCTGCGCCGAGCTGTCCGTTAACAAGGGCGATAATCGTTTGAACTATCATCGGCAGAAGCACAAGGGAGACCGAAAGGCTCTTGGAGGGACGATTTCTGTATCGACTGCAAACGGCGATGAGAACGCCCAATGCAAGAGAAACAAGCAGGCAAACAATAAACCCGCCTGCGGTCAAGGTGCTTGTGGTGGAGAAAATACTGTCGATAACGTTGTTAAGCATAGTGAAAAATCCTTTCGTTTATGGATGAAAACATTGGGCACGGAACGATACCGGATCGTTCAGCCGCAATATGCAGCACCGCGTTTTTGAGAAAGAATGCGGTTAAGTTCGATGTTATACGCGGTTGCGTATTTTGAGAAGCTTGTCGGAAAGATCCTGTGTTCATCAAGGAGTGCGGCAAGCCAAAGCGGCAGAGTGTGCGGAGTTTTAAGCTCCATTATGCATTTGCCTGCGGGCAGAATGGGGTCGCCGTACGTGCCGCTTAACAGGTCGAGGTTGCGCGTTCTGTAGCGCAGATTTTCGTCGATTGTCAGTCTCAAATCCCCGACGCCGTTTTCCGCATAGGCAGTGCGTTCGCAAAATATTCCGAAAGACGGCCGAAGCTCCGGATAAAAGCGGAGCGCATAATCAATTTCACGCGCAATTTGCTTGTCGGGGCAGGGCGCATCACCGCAGAGAAACTCCATTGCATCGGCATAGGGCATTTCGATTCGGCGCTTATACACAACACCTTTGTATTTCTTCTTAAGTTCAATAAAAGCGTTCGATTCTGCCGACGGAGTGCCGTAGCATCGCAAACGGAGCTTTTCCTTATAAATCGGATGCTCTATAGAGGCACGAATCAACCGCATGTCGGCAGTGTCAAAATAAATGCTGCTGACGGTGCTTTTTCCGTAAGAATCAACATGCATATGCTGCAAAAGCACGGGCAGCATTGCGGCGAACTGCTTGCCCGAAACAATATACTTTTTCTCAATACGGGTAAAAATGTTATCAATTTTAACCGTTTGCAATGTCACAACCTCCGTTTCTGCCGAAATGCACCGGATGCGGAGCACTTCGGAATAATCCCGCTCGGCACAACGGCGGAGCGGGCGGTGAGACCATTCTCGCATTACCAATATTATACCACTGAAACAGGGCGACCGAAAGACAAAAAGGGCTCTTTTAACGGCAAATATTGTATATAGTACTTTGAAAACGGTCAAACAATGCTTAATCGGGAAGATTGTCAACAAAAATTCATAATATATCGAGCCAGATTCCCATAGGCAATTTTGCGAATGTCCGCATCGCTCAAGCCCATGCGGCTCAGCTTGTTCGCAATCAACGGCAGTCCGCTGCTGTTTTCAAGCCCGTCGATATAGCGGTTCATGCCGTCAAAATCCGACCCGAGCGCAACGCAGTCGATTCCGCCGATTTCGATGAAATGCGCGATATGCCGTATCACATCGTCGAGTTCGGCAGTGCGTTCATCGGTCAATTGTCTGTAATAAAAATTGACGCCGATTACACCGCCTTGTTTTGAAATCGCGCGAATATGCTCATCTTTCATGCAGCGCGGGTGACTGCATAATGCGCGTGCATTTGTGTGCGACGCAAACACGGGGCGTGCTGCAATGCCCAACACATCGTCAATGCCTGCATCCCCGAGGTGTGCAAGGTCAACAGCCATTCCGATTCGGCACATCTCTTCAACAACACGCTTTCCGAGGGCGGTCAATCCCTTTTTGCTTCCGCGTTTTCCGGCCGGATAGGCAAGACTGTTAACGTCATTCCAAGTCAGCGTCATTGCGCGCACTCCGAGACGATACAGCATTCGAAGGTTTTCAACGCTGCCTTCGACAGCCTCACCGCCTTCAACGGTCAGCACTGTTGCAATTTTGTCCTGAGTTACGTCAAAATCACGGGAGAACGGCACAAAACACGGATTTGATTCAAGCATTCGATAATAGGAATCTATCATGTTCAGGCATTGACTCAGCGGGTTCTGCTTCAGCAGCATGTCGATCCATGCGGCAAAGAACTGAAGCTTCACTCCGCCCGCTGCCATGTTCCAAAGGCTCATGCTCTGATGCCCGGAGACGGTTTGAATATCATAATCATAGTATGTCATCCCGTATAAAAAATCACAATGCGCATCCGCAAACGGCAGCTTGTTTGAAGCACTGTTCTCTTGCGGCAAAATTTGTTCGACCATGTTACCCCCTCAACTCTGAAGCTCCGCGCGCCGCGGAGACCGACCGTATCACAATATTATAACACAAAACGAATAAAAATGCATTCGATAAAAAAAGCGCGGCGGGTTGTTGAGAACAGATAATTTCTTCTGCGGAAGACAATCACCGGACGGAGATGCGGAGTATGATATAAAATACCGAAAAAAGTCACAATTTATTTTCAAATAGAGTCGAAAACCTATTGTAAAGAGCAAACCGCAATTGGTATAATAAGGTGCGGAGTTCGGAAGAACTCTGCAAAGTGCTTTTGTATATTAACCGGAGGTGACGCAAATGAAATGCAGAAATTGTGGCCACGATAATCCCGAGTATTCCGAAGTATGCGAGAATTGCGCAGTTTCACTGCGCTCGGAGCCGCAGCGCGATGATGATACCCCGTCTTGGGGTTTCGTTGACGAGAACAAGGATATCAGGTTTTCTTTCGGAGGGCGAAATGCCGCACAAAACAATAATCCCGCGGACATGAACCAAAACACTGACAGCGACCTTGATGAGCTTGAAAGACAGTTCACATGCGACGTCGGTGATTGGAACGAAGTTCAGAGACGTCCGAACGCAAGTCGACAGAACAATAACCGCCAAAACGCTGCCGCTGCGCAGAGAAATGACAGAACAAGCAGCCCGAACGGAGCGGAACGGGCGAACCGCAGTGCGCAGAATGCACAGGGCGCATTCGCCGGTGACAGACTTCCGTGGGATAACGATTCTGCAAACGCACGCAGGCAGCAGCCCCGCACGGAAAGGCAGTCAAACCCGGATGACGAATATGATTCCGATGATTTCGATGATGCGGATGCATACGACGGCCGCGAACGCGGGAACAAGCGCGCGAAGAAGCAGCGCGGAAAGGGCAGAGATTCGACTGATATTCAAGATGATTTCGACACTGCCCGCACGAGCGCCGATTACGGAGCAAAGCGGGGCAGACGCGATAATTCCTATGATGAATTTGAAGACGTGAACCGCAGAAGCGATCGCAGACGCGGAAAAGGCGGTGCGTCCGGTCTGCGTATTGCAATAATTGTGCTTGCTGTTGTGGCCGTAATTGCGGCCGGCGTGCTTGCATACACCCTTTTGAACGGCAGCAGCATCGGCGGCGAAAAAGCAAACAGCGTTATCGTCAACCCCAACAATCCGGACAGCTACTATATCACTGTTTATGCAAAAGCCGGTTCTGTCCTTGTTTATGAGGACAGCACAGGTGCGCAGACCGAACAGCAGGTTCCCGAAAAAGGATATGTAACTTTCAATGTTGCATCCAACCGCCTGCGCCCGATAACACCCATTGAGGGCGAAAACTGCGACATTTACCCCTCGGTAAGTCTCAAAAATGAGGACGGAACGCTGACAAAGCTGGAGATTCCGCGCATAACGCTCAGAGTTCCGACGCTTAATGCATCCTTCGAAACGGCTGAAGACATAACGAGCGACAACGGCGTTATAGAAATCAAAGGGCATGTTGACTTGACTCAGACAGATCTTCAGAACAATCCGCCTGTTGTCACGATCAACAACGAAACCGTGCAGCCCGCGCCCGACGGCAGCTTTGCTTACACAACAAAGCTCGACAAGGGCGAATACGAGATCGTCGGTGAAATCAAGCTCGGCGGATACATGATCATGCGCCGAACCTTCAAGGCGACCGTCAACAAGCAGCTGACCGCAGCCGACATAATTTCAATACCCGAGGAAGTCGATACCCGAGTTCTGAATGTTGAAACTTCAATTGAACTCACCGGTACCGTTCCCGCAGGAGCTGTGCTTCAGGTTGTTCCCAAGGATGCAGAATGCACCGTTAAGGATCAGCCCACAGTTGACGAAAACGGGAACTTCAGGTTTTCCGTAAACCTTCCCACCGCCGCAAAGTGCTATGAGCTCCAGCTCACCGCAACCCTTGCGGACGGAACGGTTTACACGCGTCCGTTCTTTGTGGAACGTCCGCCGGTGTTTAACGAATATGTTCCCACCGTTTGGAGAGGTGATTACAGCGAGATGTCAAAACCCGTCCATATCACCGACCTTCGTGGGTTTGTAATTGAGGGAACTGTTGCAGAAATTACCTATGATGACGATTATCTCGTTGCAACGTTTACCCTTAACGATGGACATACGATCAGCATTGAGTATCACGATCACTATTCTGCCGCACGCCAGCATCCCCTTGAAGCGGGCAAGCAGTACAAACTCTACGGATTCTCAAAGGGCGTGGACGAAAGCGGTATGCTCCGGATGTATATTTGGTTCGTGAGCGACTGATCAGATGTTCGGATAAGTTTGGAAACAAAATAACCTGCGCGGCGGCTGCTTAACGGCAGCCGCTGCGTCGATACTGCAACACATAGCCAAACGGTGCAGCTTTCAAGAAAACACATGGAGAAATAAGATGAAAATCTGGGCAAGAGTTCGAAAAAACAACAAAACAACGGAACAGGATGTCGTTGAAATTCCGCAGAAGGACGCTTCCGAAGTGGAGGACTGGCACGAAGCTCTTTGCGAGTTGTGCTCGAAATTAAACCTTTCACGCCCTGTGATTCTTGATAAGCATGTCAATGAGCTGCTCCGCTTTTCACACACCGTGTTCCGCCCGGATGATTTTATGGAACAGGTAACGTTTGACAGGCTGGAGGTTGAATTGTTTTAGCGGCGGTTCATTGCACCCCGAAACGTTGAGAACAGGAAGTGTTTTTCAATCTAAAAAACGAAAATAAACGAATGCTCGGTGATTACTCCGAAAAGGGCAAACGACCCGTGATGTGCGCAAAGCATGCATCGCGGGTTGTTTTGTTTTCGGCAGCAGTGTTCAAAACCTGTAACTGTTTATCGGTAATATTCATATTTTATAGCAAGCCGTGTACAAGCCCGACATTGGAGCCTGCGGCGAAGCAAAACAATAAGAAAGGAGCATCTCGGCAGTGCGGGAGCGAACGGTACTGCGCTGCAATGATGTGGTGAATGATATGAGAAATGATAACGGAAGCAGGGGAAACGGCTTTCAGCCTTTTAATCCGCCGAACAGAGGAAGACAGCAGGGAGGCATGAGGCAAAGCAATTTCGGCAGCGAGCAAAACATGGGTTATGATAACAGCATGCAGTTTGCAGGTAATGCGTGCGGTTTCCCGCCTTGCAGCGGCTGCCGCTGTGAATGTACATATTACGGTGCAACGGGCCCGACGGGAGCAACAGGTCCGACGGGCGCAATCGGAACAACGGGCGCGACCGGTGCAGCGGGTGCAACGGGAGCGACAGGCGCAACGGGAGCAACAGGAGCGACAGGCGCAACAGGTCCGCAGGGAATCAGAGGCATTGACGGTGCAACGGGCCCGACAGGTCCGCAGGGTATCAGAGGTGTAGACGGAATAACGGGAGCAACAGGCGCAACGGGAGCAACAGGAGCAACGGGTCCGACAGGCGCAACAGGAGCAACGGGTCCGACAGGTGCAACGGGAGAAACAGGCGCAGCAGGAGCAGCGGGAGCAACGGGTCCGACAGGCGCAACGGGAGCAACAGGGGCAACAGGCCCGACCGGAGCAACAGGGGCAACAGGCCCGACTGGTGCAGCGGGAGCAACAGGTCCGACAGGCCCGACCGGTGCAACGGGAGCAACGGGAGAAACAGGTGCAACGGGAGCAACCGGAGCAACAGGCCCGACAGGCGCAGCAGGAGCAGCGGGAGAAACAGGTGCAACGGGAGCAACAGGTCCGACAGGCCCGACAGGTCCGACAGGCCCGACAGGTCCGACAGGCCCGACAGGCCCTGCTGCCGAACCTGCCCGGTCGGCAGCGTTGATGTCTGCAGTTCAACCGACAGGAGAAGGAACGACTGTACCGAATGGGGGAGTGCTGCCGTTGACAAACCTTCGCAGCAGCGGTGAAGAACTCAGTTCGGATGCGGCAAATAATGCGGTGCGTTCCAATGATGAAAAACTGTATCATATTGTATGGAACGTAAATGCGGCGGAAGAGCAGGGCTCCGGAGCTTCGGGTGATATTGTGATTGCACTTGAATCGCTTACCGGGGATGTGTATGGTTATTCTTCGGCAAGCACGACCGCAGCCGGCGGAAATCCTGTGTCCGTTTCAGGCTCGGCCTATGGGCGGATTCCCGCAGGAACGGAGCTTGTGCTTCGAAACAGAAGCGGAAGAACCATAGCGCTGCATGCGGCTGCAACTCCCAACGGCGACTATGCAGGCGGGATCACGGTGGTTAAAGCATAGATAATGCGGCAGTGAACGAGCCGGAAATGTGCCTTCGAAAAAGAGACGGTGCAGGTAAACTCCGCCTGCCGCGTGCGGGCGGAGCAGGCTTTCTGCAAAACAAAATCCGGGAAACGGGGGGAGCGATATGGAAGGTTATAAAGTGTGTGTTTATGCAATTGCAAAGGATGAAGCGAAATTTGCCGCGCGCTGGGCTGAGTCGATGAGTGAGGCGGATGCTGTATATGTTCTTGACACAGGGTCAAGCGATGATACTGTAAAAATACTTCAGGCGCACGGGGTAAACGTTCGGAGTGAAATAATAACCCCATGGCGGTTCGATGCGGCGCGGAACAGGTCGCTTGAACTTGTGCCGGAGGATGCCGACATCTGTGTTTGTACAGATATTGATGAGGTTCTGCATCCCGGATGGCGTGCAGCGGCAGAAAAAGCGTGGTCAAACGGCGCGGATATGCTGCGCTATCGTTATACGTGGAATTTCAACGAGGACGGAAGCGAAGGTACGGTGTTCTATATAGATAAGATACATGCACGGCATGGTTTCAAATGGGTAAACCCTGTACATGAGGTTCTTGAATATGAGGGAGAAGGCAGTTTCAGACATATCATTGCAGAAGGCATTCAGCTTGATCATCTTGCCGATGCATCAAAATCACGCGCACAATACCTGCCTCTGCTGGAAATGAGTGTGCGGGAAAATCCGGAGAATGACAGGAACATGCATTATCTCGGCAGAGAATACATGTTTTACGGCAGATGGAACGATTGTATTGCGACCTTAAAGAGGCACCTTGAAATGAAATCCGCTGTCTGGCGGGATGAGCGGAGCGCATCGATGCGCTTTATTGCACGTGCCTGCACGGCACTGAATGATATTGCGGAAGCGGAAAGCTGGCTCTATCGCGCAGCGGCGGAAGCACCGTACCTACGTGAACCGTGGATCGAACTCGCGGGCAATGCATATGCACGGCAGGATTTTGAAGGTACGCTGTATTTTGCACTTAAAGCACTTGCAATTGAAACCCGCCCGAAAACATATATAACGGAACCCGCAGCATGGGGTGCCGCTCCGTATGATTATGCTTCTCTGGGGTATTTTTATACGGGCAGAAAAAAAGAAGCACTGATAATGGCCGAAAAAGCCGTTGAAAAAGAACCGCAGAACGAAAGATTAAGAGCAAACAGAGATATTATTGCACAGCTTTCGGAAACGCTTTGATTCGTTATTTTTGTCGGAGAGGCTCGATTCGAACCTTTCCGACAAAAAATGAATCGGCAAGCATTTTGATAACAACTTATCATACAGCAGGAGCAGGATTATAACAACTGACAATATATAATGCGGCTAACCGATCAATTCAGGTTGCATGTTCGGCGGATTTGCGCTATAATAATATTGTTATGCGAAATGATTCGCCTAAATACGGAGACGTATCGAAGTGGTCATAACGGGACTGACTCGAAATCGTGGTCGCTATCGGGAAGCCTCCGTTGCGAAATCCCTTGATTTTACGGGGTTTTTCGGGTATTCTTAACTTAATATTTTTTCTTGTTCTTCCCATCAGTTCTCCCCGTTTTCTGAGGTGCTGATGTTGAGATAAATACGGAGACGTATCGAAGTGGTCATAACGAGAACGACTCGAAATCGTTTGATCCGCAAGGGTCCGTGGGTTCGAATCCCACCGTCTCCGCCAGAATGTCCGCCAGTAGCCGGTTTTCCCGGCTGCTGGCTTTTCTTTTTTAGTTCGGAACAAGTCCCAAACCATTGAGCATCGCATCAGCTGAAGTCAGCTTCGAGCTGTAATCCAGATGTGCGTAAATGTTTGCCGTAGTTGAGAAGTCGCTGTGACCAAGCCATTCCTGAATCTGCTTCATCGGAACACCATTTGCCAAAAGTAACGAGGCACAACTATGTCTGAGATCGTGATACCTGATGTGTCTCAGCCCATTTGCCTTGAGCAGCTTCGGAAAGCTCTCTGTAACATAGTGGGGCTTGATCAGATCGCCTATCTCGTTGACGCATACATACTCAAGATAGTCCTTGATGTAGCTACGTCCACATAAGCGACGGTTTTCCTGCTGTTCTTCTTTCAGCGTAAGAAGTCTCTCCCGCATGAACGGAACAAGAGGCAGTGTCCTCATACTCGATTTGGTCTTTGTGGTGTCCGACGCAACCAGAACGCGCTTGCCGTCGAGATCACAGGAAGTAACCGTATGACGGATGGTGATGGTGTTCTGCTCAAAGTCAATAGCATCCCATTTCAGACCGATTGCCTCACTGCGACGCAGCCCGTAAAAAGCACCGAACAAAACAGGAAGCTCAAGTTTCGTTCCTTTGGCTGCATTGAAGAGGGCGTTGACCTCATCGGCATCGTAGAAGCTGCCGACATAGCGGTCTTTCTTTGGACGCTCAACCTTGTCAGCCGGATTTACATCAATCAGGTCAATCTTCACGGCATACTTGAGAGCTTTGTGAATGTTGGCATGATAATGGATGACAGAGGAAGCACTGACGCGCTGGAGTTCCTTAATATAAAACTCCTGAATGTCCTTTGCGGTCAGATTCTTGAGAGTAACTTCTTTTTCACGGAAGTACGGTGCGACGATCCTTTTGACAGTAGTTGAGTATGAAGCGAATGTCGGCACTGCAACCGAGCTTTTGATAATCTCAAGCCATTGTTCCATGTAGTCCGCAAACAGAATGTCTCCGTTCATGATATTTGGCTCTTCGGGATTGAAATTGCGTCGTGCATCCATCAGGATCGCTTCGGCGCGTTTTTTGTTTCCCTTAACAGTAAGTCCGGTAGAAATCCACTTGGTCTTTCTTTTTCCGAGAGAATCGGTGTAGTTCAACACGGCGTAATAATGTCCGTTTTTTTCACGGAGATGTCCTGCTACCATTTTATATCCTCCTCCTTGCGTAGCAGTAACACCTACCTTATACCGTGATCCTATTATACCAGAACCGGGTTCAAATTGGAGGACCTACTGACGCACTTTTTTATAAACTTTTTGAGTCCAAACTTCAAGCGTTCACAGTTCCTCCGCAGCCGATGCAGAGATAAGTGAAAAGATGAGCCTTCGGAATACGATAAGCTCTGCCGACCTTGAGGCTAAGGATTTTGCCTTCACGAAGAATGCGATAGCCGGTCTTTGTGCTGACTCTGAGTATTTCACACATCTGCTCAATGCTCATCACATCTGGATAGTCTTTCAGCATGAGCTTATAGGCATCGCGCTGAGAAATGGTTGATGCGGTATTCACCCGTCTCACCTCCGTTTGATTTGATTTTTTTGCCTTATCAGCAAAAGGATAGGCAGCAGCCGGTTGACAACTGCTGCCCATAGTTTTTGATGATAAAATGTGTTCCAGCATATTTGCGGCTCGCACCCCTGCTGAATAGGGAGTGCTGCGGACTACCACCGGTAAAGTAGTATCATGGGACTCTCACCCCTCCGAGGATCGCTCCGAGCCGCCCCAAGAAAAGGGACGGAAGTATCATTATACCCAACTTCTCCATCATGGCGAACAGCCTTACCACACGGCTGTTCAGTCTCTCTGTTGATCGCTCACTCCCAATGGGAGGTCATGGCGCCAGAAGACAAGTCGCTCCGAGAAAAGAGGAAAGATCCGCAGCACTGAACTATTCAGTTTTCAAGGTGCAAGCGAAGCGGCATTGAGCCTCTTCACAATACAACGGACATTTTTCATCAGCTTTTGGGGGTTACTCCAAAAAATTTTCTTGCTTTTTTCTGCACTTCTCTTTTAGCTTCGAAAACAGTAGAGACATCAATACCACGAGCTCTGCTGTAATCGGTCATACTCATGCCACCGAGTAAGCAGCAGAGATAAACTTCAAGCTGGCGTTCACTCAAAAGCAAGCGGAACTCCTGCTCCATGATGAAAGTGAGAACAGTTTCTTCAAGATCATATGGGTCTTCCAACCATGCCGGGCTCATGTCTTCGTCTCCGTCATAGCTTACATAATCTAGTGAAAGCACGGTTGTTCTTGCCTCTTTATCGCAGCCGAATACAGGTGCTCCGGTCATAGATCGTCTGAGTTTCTTTTCATCATTTCGCAGAATGCGAAAGGTTCCTCTGCTGACTTCGCACTGTTCACCGGTACGCTTTACTCGCACCATGCACTTGCCGTCCTCCGTAGTCCAGAGGTCATAGTCGAACTCGATAGGGGTTTTGGGAGTTTTCATTGTCTTGTCCTTTCCGCTGGCGCGGAGCAGCGGGAGGACGAGACAAAATAAGAGCCGCATGACGGTGAGTTGTGATCCCATGCCGATAAAACAGAGTCCGAAAACTCTGTTCATGCGGCATTAGGAAGACTCACCAATCAGCGGCTCCACAGCACAGCTATCATAGTATTTTGTTGTATGTTATTATCTCCGACCTTTCAGACGGAGTTTTAACCTTCTCATGCTGAGGACATCAAAGACTGTCTCACGTCCACAAGCCTTGCACTTCGCTTGAACATGGCCTTTTGTGTCCTCAAATACGGCGATGGAATTATGCCCGCAATAGGGGCATTTCATCATGCGCATCTTTTGATTTGTTATGGCGCGTCGCGCCCTTTGTATCTTTATCTGCATTTCCGGCGAAGGTTCGGAAACCCGGATGTTTCTGCTCATGGCCACACCTCCAACGGATCGCCATACTCCGCAAAGGGGCGGTCCTCGATGTAGCCGAGTTGTCTCAGCCGGATAATGGCTGCGGACTTGGAGACACCGAGAGACTGGCACAGCAGAGTCAGGGATAAACGATCAATATAATCAAACCTCCCCTCATAGTTCTTGAGGACACGGCCACGGGCAAATTGCCTCATGGCAATGTCAATTTCCTTTTGAGGCATCGGAATGGCAGCGCCTAACACATTTGCTTGCCATTCATTCCAATCCTCGCGGGTCTTGAGATCACGGAGCGAATATGTAGCTCTAGGGGCATATTTGCTTTCGTGCGTTCTCTTGTCATTATCACTTTCCATACCGAACAGGATTTGATGAGCACATTCGTGGGCAAGAGTAAATCTGCGTTTCCCGCTCAAAGCATGAACCTGTCCCGGCTGAATAAAGCTCATATCCAAAATCACCTGATTTGCTTTTAGAGGTATTGTCCGCTTAACGCCATGTTCCTCTATGGTGTACTCTGTATCGGCATAAGCGGTAATCCCACACAGGCTTCCGTCAGAGGATAGATGAGCAAACGAAACGCTCAAGCCGAGATAATCACTGGCAAACTGGTCAATCGGTGTTGCCTGAGCAGTTGACCTCTCATTGTCAGCATCTTTCCCAAAAAAGAACTCATTGAAGTCCTTGGTCACAGCTGCTGCTATTTCCTCGATCTGCTTATGGGATAGAATCATGAGCAGCCCTCCTTTGCTTCTACGAACCATTTATCACCTTCATGAAACAGAAACGACTCCTTTCCTCTGATCAATACGGTGTAGCGAATACCGCCGCCTCCAACTTTTTCTGAGGTTGCGCGACACTTATACAAGACTTTGTCGATCTGGAAGATAAGCCCGTCCTTCCAGCGGATGAAGCATGGACGAATAGTGCCTTCCTCATCCACATCAACATTAACCGAAACATACGCTTTTCTGCACTGAGTGTTATTCATAACCAGCCTCCATTCATAAAAAGTTACCTAAAATGCACGAACATTATTTCATGTATCTGTTGACACACACCCTTTCGTATGGTATCATATAGACGAACACAGTTTCGTGCTGTGTAATCATTATACAACGAACAGTATTTCGTGTCAATAGGTTTTAGCGAAAAAGTGTTCGTGTTCACGAAAATCCAAAGAAAGAGGTGCCTTATGGGTTTCAAAGAGCGACTGAAAGAAAAAAGAGTTGAAGCCGGTCTGACTCAGGTAGAACTCGCTAAGAAAGCCGGAGTTACAGCGCGTACAATTCAGAATTATGAGCTTGGAAGCCGCAAGCCCGTCCACATGGAGGTTGTCCAGAAAATTGCAGATGCCCTCGGAACTACCACAGAATACTTGCTGGGCAGCAGCGGAGCTTATGTCGCTGATGCTTACGAGAAGGGCGGCGCGAAAGCAGCCAGAGATATTGATGAGTTGGTAGGCGAAGTAACCGGTCTTTTCGCCGGTGGCAGTCTGAGTGAAGAAGCTTTGGAAGGTGCAATGAAAGCACTCAATGATGCCTATTGGATCGCCAAAGAGAAGAACAAGAAGTACGCTCCCAAGAAGTATCGGAAGAGCGAAGAGCCGGAGGAATAAGTCCGTTCTGTTGGACCCATTTTCCGCTAAGCTATTATTTCCTCGAATGGAGGTGAAACGATGACTGCTGCATATCTCTCGAAAGTAGGCAACGACCTTGTAATTCGTTGCGGAACACGAGATCCTTTTCGCATTGCACAAGAGCTGGGTATTGAAGTACTTTTCTGTGAAAGCTTCGGTCCTCTCAAGGGAATGTATAGAGTGATCAAGCGCAATCGCTTTATTTTCATCAACAAGGATTTGAGCCCTCGTATGCAGACGATTGTCTGCGCACACGAGATCGGGCATGATCAGCTTCACCGAAGCATGGCAAAGAATGACGCTATTCAAGAGTTCATGCTGTACGACATGGCAACAAAGCCGGAGTATGAGGCGAACATTGTTGCCGCTGAGATCCTTCTTGACACCGCTGAGCTGCTTGAGTATGTCTATCACTACGGATATACCTCTGAGAAAATCGCACGAGCTATGCACACAGACATAAACCTAGTCGCTTTGAAGATTGCTCATCTGGCAGAAACCGGACATGACCTTCACCGGATTGAACATCGAAGTGACTTCTTGAAGTAAGGAGGATGCTATGACCAAAACCGAAGTCATGAAGGACTTTATGAGAAAAACAGTGCTTCCGGTTGTCTTGGCACTGCTGCTGTTCTCGATTTTCAGCCGGATTTTCATTGAGAATGGCACACCGAACTATTTTCTAATCTGGCTTGCTTACGGAGTACCGTTTGGCATCGGCAAGATGTTCACGCTGATTCCGATTGGTTTTGGCATTTCCGGTACAGTTGGCGTTGTTGCGCTCAACATTGTTCTCGGAGGATTGATCGGCGGAGTGATTCTGATTTATAGACTTGCAGTGGCAGTTTGGTATCTGCCATTGACGATATATAGGCTTATTGCCTAAGAATAGGAGGTGATCTTGTGGCATCTAAAGACAAAGGCAAAGACTTCCTTTTTTCATCCGATTGCGGCTTTATTAAAGGTGAAGATGGAGAAAGTTATAAATACTCCGATGGAAGCGGCTATTATCACGGGAAAGATGGCAGCGAAGGCTATATCTACTCAGATGGTAGCGGATACTATCATGGTGCAGACGGCAGCGAAGGGTATATTTACTCTGACGGTAGTGCCTATTATCACGGTGCGGATGGTAGTGATGGCTACAAATATTCAGATGGCAGTGGGTATTTTAACGGAGCTGATGGCAGCAGAGGAAATAAATACTCGGACGGCAGTGGATCTTATCAAGATGGAAACGGAAGCTCATCGTATTATGACGCAGACGATGATGACGATAGCGATGATTCAGGATCAAGTTTGGGAGATATAATTGGCGGAGCGCTTGGAGTCGGTCTTGCTGGATTGTGTGCTGCTGCTATGGCGCAACAGCAAGAGGAAGAACGCAAGCAAAGAGAAAAAGCAGCCAAACGCAAAGCGTTTTGTAAACGGCATTGGAAATCTATTTTTCTATGTGTATTGGCTTTGGTTTTAGCTATTGCTGTTGCTGTTGGAATATGGGAATTTCGAAAGATGATACCTATGGGCAGTGACTTCGATGAGTTGACAGGTTTAAACTACGAAGAGGTTGTAGAAATATTAACCGTAGCTGGATTCACTAACATTCATACAGAGGGAGCAGAAACCCTATCTTACGACGAAATATCAGAGGAAGGAAATGTATATCAGATATATATCTTTGGCAAGAATGAGTTCTCTGCGGACTCTAAGTTCCCATATGACCTTCCAATAACGGTCAAGTATCACGCTGTCAAACGGATAACATTGCCTGTGTCCTCAAATACGGCAAAAGGAATGGACTATAACGAAGTTCTATATCTCTTTGAAAAAGCCGGTTTTGTCAACATCAAGATTGAAGCAAAATACGACATTATTATGGGTTGGCTTATCGATGACGGGGAAGTAGAAAAAGTCACAATAAACGGAAACAAAAAGTTTTCTGAAAGCGATCTACATCGCCCGGATGCCGAAATCGTGATTACATATCACACCTTCAAAAAGAATAAAAAATAGGCTATACAATAAGCCTTGCAATCAACCTGAAGGAGAAAATCATGGGACACTATGCGAAAGAGAAAAATGCAATGTTCAATGATTTTTCAAAGGAATATATTTTTATATTTGAGTAACTGAAAGGAGGCCACCGGAGCATGAAGGAACGAACATACATCGCAATCGACCTCAAGAGCTTCTATGCTTCTGTGGAATGCCGGGAGCGTGGTCTAGATCCGCTGGACACCAATCTTGTTGTCGCAGACGAAAGCCGTACCGATAAGACCATCTGCCTTGCGGTTACACCCTCTCTCAAGTCCTACGGCATCTCAGGGCGTGGCCGTTTATTTGAGGTCAAGCAGCGCGTCAAAGAGGCCAACGCCGGACGGCAGCACGACGCGCTGGGACACAAACTGGAAGGTTCCTCCTGCTTCCATTCTGAACTTCTTAAAAACCAAAGCCTTGCGATTGATTTCGTTATCGCCCCGCCTCGGATGGCTTATTACATGGAATACAGCACCCGGATTTACAATGTCTATTTGAAGTATGTTGCACCGGAGGACATCATCGTATATTCCATCGACGAGGTGTTCATGGATGTCACTGACTATCTGAACACCTATAAGCTGTCTCCCCACGACCTCGCCATGAAGATCATTCTGGATGTTCTTGAGACAACCGGCATTACCGCAACCGCAGGGATCGGCACAAACCTCTTTCTCTGTAAAGTGGCAATGGATATTGTGGCAAAACACATCCCGGCAGATAAGAACGGAGTACGCATCGCAGAGCTGGACGAAATGGGGTTCCGGCGGGAGCTTTGGTCACATCAGCCCCTCACTGACTTCTGGCGGGTGGGGCGCGGCTATGCTAAGAAGCTGGAACAGAACGGAATGTTCACAATGGGCGATGTGGCACGATGCTCGGTTCAAAATGAAGACCTTCTGTATCAGCTCTTCGGAAAGAATGCGG
>ERZ1673697.855-NODE-855-length-42443-cov-10.046782_pt1 | contig 42443 bp, 37 predicted proteins | sample MGYA00580227_ERZ1673697 | MGnify/ENA primary metagenome ERZ1673697 (study PRJEB41218, sample SAMN15661759) | gut metagenome | host: Homo sapiens | place: Canada: London | collected 2015-08-20/2019-03-30 | study: EMG produced TPA metagenomics assembly of... | reverse complement strand
GAACTCCTCCGGAACAATCAGGTTCCGGAGGAGTTTTTTTGTTATGTACGCCCGGTAAATTCACCCGGACGGATGCGTTGCATCCTGCTCCGGAGGCTGTCCGGACGGATGAACAGCTGCCAAACGCACTTAAAAGCCTGAGAGGGATCTTTGGGGACGGATGGCTCTTTCCTATGATGAGCGGAGATATTCCGGTAAGATAGCCGGGAATTTTCATGTGGATTTTTTTTATAGGAATGGTGCTGTATAAAGGGAAAAAAGTGTATGCTGTAAACCGCTGATATGAGATATAAGGAGTAAATATACTTCAAAAAAAACGCTAAATTATACGTTAAAAATAATATATGTCTAATTTATCTCTGAAAAATACGCACTTATATTATACATATTGGAATATTATTCGTATCTTTGTCGCCCGATTTATATAGTATTGCTTTGGGAAAGTTTGATAAATATAAGGTTGAATTGAAGAATATGAAAGCGGACTCTGCTAAGTATGAGTTTGCGCTGGATAATCAATTCTTTGTAGATCTGGATGGACCAGAAGTACAGAAAGGAAAACTGACAGTAGAACTGAATGTGAAAAAGACATCCGGTGTGTTTCTGTTGGATTTTCAAACTGAAGGCTTTGTCATTGTACCGTGTGACCGTTGCTTGGATGAAATGGAACTGCCTGTTTCAACTTCAGATAAACTGAAAGTAAAATTAGGCTCTTCATTTGCGGAAGAGGGCGATATTGTTGTCGTACCTGAAGAAGACGGGTATATTAACATTGCATGGTTCTTGTACGAGTTTATAGCCTTGAATATTCCCATGAAGCATGTACATGCACCTGGGAAATGCAACAAAGGTATGGTTGGCAAGCTGAGCAAGCATTTGCGCACTTCGGCGGACGATGAAGATGATGATATAGCGGTGGAGTTGCCCGAAGGGGATGTCAGCGAAGAACCTCAGGAAATAGATCCGAGATGGAATGAATTAAAGAAAATATTAGATAATAATTAAAGTTTAGAAAAATGGCACATCCTAAAAGAAGACAATCAAAAACGAGAACTGCAAAGAGAAGAACTCATGATAAAGCAGTTGCTCCTACTTTAGCTATCTGTCCTAACTGCGGCGAATGGCATGTTTACCACACTGTATGTGGAGCTTGCGGTTATTATAGAGGTAAGTTAGCAATCGAAAAAGAAGCTGCTGTATAATCAGTAGCTTTAAACACGTTTGTACGTTTTATAAAATAAAGCCGGCGAGCTTCGGCTCTGTCGGCTGCTTTTTTTGTAAAAGGTATGAACTAATTAAATTGGAATGATGGAAAAAATAAATGCAGTAATAACAGGAGTCGGTGGATATGTACCAGACTATGTCTTGACGAACGAAGAGATTTCAAGAATGGTAGATACCAATGATGAATGGATTATGACTCGAATCGGAGTTAAAGAGAGACGTATTCTGAATGAAGAAGGATTGGGCACATCGTATATGGCGCGTAAGGCTGCCAAACAACTGATGCAGAAAACTGCTTCTAATCCGGATGACATTGATGCGGTAATCGTGGCAACTACTACTCCTGACTATCATTTCCCTTCCACTGCCTCTATCTTGTGTGATAAGCTGGGACTGAAAAATGCCTTTGCATTTGACTTGCAGGCTGCTTGTTGCGGTTTCTTGTATTTGATGGAGACTGCCGCCTCACTTATTGCATCGGGCAGACATAAAAAGATTATTATTGTCGGTGCGGATAAGATGTCATCCATGGTGAATTACCAGGATCGTGCAACCTGTCCCATCTTTGGTGATGGAGCAGCCGCATGTATGGTGGAAGCCACCACAGAGGACTATGGCATTATGGATTCAATTCTTCGTACAGATGGTAAGGGACTTCCTTTTCTTCACATGAAAGCCGGTGGTTCTGTATGTCCTCCTTCTTATTTCACAGTTGATCATAAGATGCATTACCTTTATCAAGAAGGAAGAACAGTCTTTAAATATGCTGTTTCCAATATGTCGGATATTACAGCGACTATTGCCGAAAAGAATGGTTTGAATAAAGATAATATTGACTGGGTGATTCCTCATCAGGCTAATCTGCGTATTATTGACGCGGTAGCTTCTCGTTTGGAAGTGCCCTTGGAGAAGGTGATGATCAATATTCAGCGTTATGGTAATACCAGCGGTGCTACACTTCCGTTGTGTCTTTGGGATTACGAGAAGCAGCTGAAGAAAGGGGATAACCTGATATTTACAGCTTTCGGCGCAGGATTTACCTATGGAGCCGTTTATGTAAAATGGGGTTACGATGGTAGTAAGAGATAATAATCATTAAACTACAAATACAAATGAACGCATCCATATTCCGATGCGTTTTTTTGTCTGTAGCCAATAAAATGAAAGAATTATGCATAAGGCAGGATTTGTAAACATAGTAGGAAACCCCAACGTAGGCAAGTCAACATTGATGAATTTGCTGGTGGGGGAACGTATTTCTATTGCAACGTTCAAGTCGCAGACAACTCGTCATCGTATCATGGGAATCTTGAATACGGACGATATGCAGATTGTATTCTCGGACACTCCGGGAGTGGTGAAACCAAACTACAAGTTACAGGAATCGATGTTGAACTTCTCGGAGTCGGCATTGGTGGACGCGGATATATTGCTGTATGTGACAGATGTGGTGGAGAAAACGGATAAAAACGCGGACTTTATAGAGAAAGTCCGTGGTGTGAAGGTTCCTGTCTTATTATTAATTAATAAAATAGATTTGACCAATCAGGAAGATCTGGTCAAGTTGGTGGAAGCGTGGCATGAGCAGCTTCCCCAAGCTGAAATTATTCCGATTTCCGCTACTTCAAAATTCAATGTGGATATGGTGATGAAGCGTATCAGGGAGTTGCTGCCCGATTCACCTCCCTATTTCGGGAAGGATCAGTGGACAGACAAACCTGCGCGTTTCTTTGTCACCGAGATTATCCGTGAGAAGATTCTGCTTTATTATGATAAGGAGATTCCTTATTCGGTAGAAGTGGTAGTGGAGCAATTTAAAGAAGATGCTAAGAGTATCCATATCAATGCGGTGATTTATGTGGAACGTGAATCGCAAAAAGGTATCATTATAGGTAAGCAGGGCAGGGCGCTGAAGAAGGTGGCTACCGAGGCCCGCAGGACGTTGGAGCATTTTTTCCAAAAGTCCGTTTATCTGGAAACCTTTGTGAAAGTTGATAAGGATTGGAGAAGCTCGGACAAAGAATTGAAGAACTTTGGGTATCAGATGGATTAAAATCGACTGTGATAGCCGTAAACAAGAAAGAAAATGGGAAATTTAGTAGCAATCGTAGGACGTCCCAATGTGGGAAAGTCCACACTTTTTAATCGTCTGACCAAAACGCGTCAGGCAATTGTAAACGAGCAGGCAGGAACCACCCGCGACCGCCAGTATGGCAAGTCGGAATGGCTGGGGTGTGAGTTCTCTGTCGTTGATACCGGTGGATGGGTAGTAAACTCGGATGATGTTTTTGAGGAAGAGATCCGTAAACAGGTAAGTCTTGCCATAGATGAAGCGGATGTAATCTTGTTTGTGGTGGATGTGGTGAACGGGGTTACCGATCTGGATATGGCTGTAGCCTCTATTTTGCGGCGTACAAAGAAACCTGTTATCATGGTAGCTAACAAGACTGATAATAATGAATTGCAATATAATGCCGCCGAATTCTACAAGTTAGGTCTGGGTGATCCTTATTGTATCTCTGCATTGAGCGGAAGCGGTACGGGTGATCTGCTGGATCTGGTGGTAGGCAAATTCAGTAAGGAAGGTGAGGAACTGTTGGATGAGGATATCCCTCGTTTTGCGGTAGTAGGACGTCCGAATGCCGGAAAATCTTCTATTATCAATGCCTTTATCGGGGAGGACCGTAATATTGTGACGGAGATTGCTGGTACTACCCGCGATTCTATCTATACCCGTTATGAAAAGTTTGGTTTTGACTTTTATCTGGTAGATACCGCCGGTATCCGTAAGAAAAATAAGGTAAATGAGGATTTGGAATATTATTCTGTCATTCGTTCTATCCGTTCCATTGAGAATTCGGATGTGTGTATTCTTATGCTCGATGCCACCCGTGGCATTGAAGGGCAGGATTTAAATATCTTCTCTCTCATTCAACGTAACCAGAAAGGTTTGGTGGTAGTGGTGAACAAATGGGACTTGGTAGAGAACAAGGATGCCAAGGTGATGAAAACTTATGAGGAAGCCATTCGTGCCCGTCTGGCACCGTTTGTTGATTTTCCCATCATCTTTGCTTCCGCTTTGACCAAACAACGTATTTTCAAGGTGCTGGAGACAGCGAAGGAGGTATACCAGGCACGTACTACCCGTATTCCGACAGCCCGTCTGAACGAAGAAATGCTTCCGTTGATCGAGGCTTATCCGCCTCCTTCCAATAAAGGCAAGTATATCAAGATTAAATATTGTACGCAGTTGCCCAACACGCAGGTTCCTTCTTTCGTGTTCTTTGCCAATTTGCCTCAGTATGTAAAAGAACCTTACAGACGTTTTCTTGAAAACAAGATACGTGACAAATGGAATTTGTCAGGAACACCGATAAATATCTTTATCAGACAGAAATAGGAGTCGTGATTAGTGGTTAGTGAGCTTCGCTGTTGACATCGGCAGGTTACTAACCACTGATCACTAACCACTATCTCCCATGCTCTTCCACCTCTTTTACTTTGCGGAGCAGGTCGGAGGCGAAGATAAAATTATTCAGCCGATCATTGGTAGCGGTGAACACATCATTTTTTGTTCCTTCCCACTCTTTATGTCCCTGGTAAATGTAGAGAATACTGTCACCGATTCCCATTACGGAGTTCATGTCGTGGGTGTTGATAATGGTCGTCATGCTGTATTCGGTGGTGATATCGTGAATCAGTTCGTCAATCACCAACGAGGTCTTTGGATCCAGACCGGAATTAGGTTCATCGCAAAATAAATATTGAGGATTCAGTGCTATGGCGCGTGCTATAGCTACACGTTTCTGCATACCCCCGCTAATTTCTCCCGGATACTTGTTTTGTGCTTCAATTAAGTTTACACGGTCCAGGCAGAACCGGGCTCGCTTTACACGGTCGCGGTAGGTGTCGTTGGAAAACATATCCAATGGGAACATCACATTTTCCAATACGGTAAGAGAGTCGAACAAGGCTGCACTTTGGAAAATCATTCCCATTTCACGGCGCAAGGTCTTTTTTTCTCTTTTATTCATGTTGAGGAAGTTACGTCCGTCATACAGGATCTCGCCCTTTTCGGGAGTAAGCAGACCGATGATGCACTTCATCAAGACTGTTTTTCCGGAACCGCTCTGGCCGATAATCAGATTGGTCTTGCCATTGTCAAAAGTAGCATTGATATCCATCAATACGTCCTTTCCCTCGAATGATTTATATAATGATTTAACTTGTATCATCCCATTAAAAGTTGTGTTAATACTAAATCAGAGAATAGAATCAGCACGCTGCTCATCACCACAGAATCCGTACTGGCCTTACCTACCGCAATGGAGCCTCCCTCCACCGTGTAACCGAAATAAGCGGACACACTGGAAATGATGAAAGCGAAAAAGACAGATTTGATAAAGCTGCACCATACAAACCATTCCTGAAAACTATATTGCAAGCCATAGGCTAAATCCTCGGCGTTCATGACTCCTCCGAACCAGCAGGTACAAAAAGCACCGATAATCCCCGAGAATATGCTGAAGATCACTAAAAAAGGAATCATGGTCATCAAAGCCACAATTTTAGGCAGAATAAGGTATCCGGCGGAATTGACCCCCATGATTTCCAGTGCGTCAATCTGTTGGGTTACACGCATGGTGCCTATTTCGGAGGCGATATTAGAACCTACCTTTCCTGCCAGAATCAAACACATGATGGAGGAGGAGAATTCCAGCAACATGATTTCGCGCGTGGTGTAACCTACCACAAAACGGGGCATCCACGGACTTTCAATGTTGAGTTTGATTTGAATGGTAATTACGGCACCAATGAAAAAAGAAATCAGCAGTACGATACCGATGGAATTTACTCCCAGCTGTACCATCTCATTGAGATATTGCTTGAAAAACATACGCATACGTTCCGGGCGGGCAAAAGTACGTCCCATCAGCATGATATATTTCCCTACGGTTGTTATGGGTCTTATCATCATAGTTTTCACAATTTCCTGCAAAAGTAGCCTTTTTTGTCTATATAAATGCAAAAGAAGTTCTGATTTTCTGTTCTGTTATGCGTTTCCTAAACTTTTTTAGTACTTTTGTCGCAAAATACATGGATATGTCGGAACAGGAAATAGAACAACAAAATACGGTGGCCGAAGATAACCGCATGGTGCTTCGTACAGAAAATCTGGTGAAGAAATACGGAAAGCGTACGGTGGTAAGTCATGTTTCTTTTGATGTGAAACAAGGAGAGATTGTAGGGTTGCTGGGACCGAATGGTGCCGGTAAGACCACTTCGTTTTATATGACAACGGGACTGATTGTGCCGAATGAGGGACATATATTTCTGAATGACTTGGATATAACCGGTTATCCTGTCTATAAGCGCGCCCAGAACGGCATCGGGTATTTGGCGCAGGAAGCTTCTGTGTTCCGTAAGATGAGTGTGGAGGATAATATCGCTTCTGTGCTGGAATTGACCAATACCACTCCGGAATATCAAAAAGACAAACTGGAAAGCCTGATTGCCGAATTCCGCTTGCAGAAGGTACGCAAGAATTTGGGTGACCAGCTTTCGGGAGGTGAGCGTCGTCGTACGGAGATTGCACGTTGCCTGGCCATTGACCCTAAATTCATTATGCTGGACGAACCCTTTGCGGGGGTGGACCCCATTGCGGTAGAGGATATCCAGCACATTGTATGGAAATTGAAGGACAAGAACATCGGCATTCTGATCACCGACCACAATGCGTTGGAGACGTTGCGTCTGACCGACCGTGCTTATCTGTTGTTTGAAGGGAAGATCCTGTTTCAGGGAACTCCTGAGGAACTGGCGGAAAATCCTGTTGTCCGTGAGAAATATCTGGGAACCAACTTTGTGCTTCGCCGCAAGGACTTCCAACTGGCGGAAAAGGACAGACAGGGGAGGAATGTGTGACAGAAGGACGGAATATAAGGATATAAAAAAAGCTCTGAATCTGTTCAGAGCTTTTTTTGACTGTATCAGGTAAGTAATTAGTCTCTTGGTCTTGCTTCCTTGATAACCAACTGGCGTCCCATGAATTCCGAACCGTTCAGTTCGTTCATAGCCTGAGCTGCTTCTGCGTCATTTTCCATTTCAACAAATGCAAATCCTTTAGATTTACCTGTTTCGCGGTCTTTGATAACTTTTACAGAAGTAACAACTCCATAAGCCGCCATTGCTTGTTCCAAATCTCCTTCCTTAACACGGTAGTTAAGGTTTCCAACATACATGTTCATAGTGAAAAAATAAAAATAATTAAAATAAAAAATACTCTCTGAATGGTGATTATTAATGAAGTAGGGGATTCGAACGACAGAGAGTTTACGTAAGTGCTATTCGTACAAAAGTAAAACCTTGTAATAAAAATCACTAGCTATAATTAGTATCACCAGACGGGGCACAAAGGAACGCATAAATTTTGAATTTACAAGAAGAAACACAACTTTTTTTTCTTTTTTTTGAACCAGCCTCTTGGCCGGTCATTTTAAATGAATACTTTCTGCTGTCAATTCGTATTTTTTAGTCTGTGTATTTGGTTATTGAAAGATTAAACACTAATTTTGCAACCTCTTTGGTGAAAAACAGAAAGAAGTAATAATTAAATAAATAAAGTTCAGAATGAATATTTCATTGCAAAACGTTGACAAAGTGAGCGCATTGCTTACTTTGAAGCTGGAAAAAGCTGATTATCAGTCAAGAGTAGAAAAAACACTGAAGACTTATCGTCAGAAAGCTAATATCCCGGGTTTCCGTCCGGGTATGGTACCTATGAGTTTGATTAAAAAACAATTTGGTAAGTCTGTCCTTGTAGAAGAGGTTGATAAAATGATGCAGGAAAAGGTGAACGAATATATCCGCGACAATAAAGTGAATATGCTGGGTATGCCGTTGCCTAATGAAGAAAAGATGCAACCCATCGATTTCGACACTCAAGAAGACTTTGAGTTTGTGTTCGACATCGCTTTGGCTCCTGAATTTACCGCTGAAATCTCTTCTGCGGATACCGTTGACTACTACACGATCGAGGTTTCGGACGAACTGATAGACCAGCAGGTTAAGATGTACACTCAGCGTGCTGCAAAATATGATAAAGTGGAGCAGTATGAAGACAAGGACATGATTAAAGGTCTGTTGGCTGAATTGGATGAGAATGGAAACACTAAAGAAGGCGGTATTCAGGTAGAAGGCGCGGTGATGATGCCGGCTTACATGAAGAACGACGAACAAAAGGCTGTTTTCAACGGTGCTAAAGTAAACGATGTACTGGTATTCAATCCTGCAGTGGCATTCGATAATAATGAAGCGGAACTGTCTTCCTTGCTGAAGATAAAGAAAGAGGAAGTGGCCGGCGTGAAAGGTAACTTCAGCTTCCAGATCGAAGAGATTACCCGTATGGTTCCCGCTGAGTTGAATCAGGAATTGTTCGACAGCGTATTTGGCGAAGGTGCCGTAAGCAGCGAAGAAGAATTCCGTGCTAAGATTAAAGAAGGAATTGCAAAGCAGTTCGAATCAGATAGTGATTACAAATTCTTGGTTGATGTTCGTGAATATTTGGTCAACAAGATTGGCAAGCTGGAATTCCCTGACGCATTGCTGAAGCGCATCATGTTGCTGAATAATGAGGAAAAGGGTGAAGCTTTTGTCGCTGAGAACTATGACAAGAGCATTGAAGAACTGACTTGGCATCTGATTAAAGAGCAATTGCTTGAGAATAACGCCATTAAAGTGGAACAAGCCGATGTGATGAATATGGCTAAGGAAGCTACCCGCATTCAGTTCGCTCAATACGGAATGTTGAATATCCCTGAAGATGTTCTTGAAAACTATGCTAAAGAAATGTTGAAGAAGAAGGAATCAGTAGAAGGTTTGGTGAACCGTGCTGCTGAAAGCAAACTTTCCGCCGCATTGAAAGCCAAGGCTACTTTGAACCACAAAACGGTTTCTATGGAAGAATTCAACAAAATGTTTGAATAATAACTTAGTAAGTCGAAGTAAGTGATTGCTAAAACTTTCTAAAAAAAGGGGTTTTTGACCATAAATTTTCATTATAGATAAGAGTATCAGGTACGTTAACCGTATTTTTTTGTACTTTTGTTTGTTTGAAAAACGGGGGTTGAAAACCCTTTTTTGTTACTAATAACTAAACCATTAGATTATGGATGATTTTAGAAAATTTGCTACCAAGCATTTGGGAATGAATAGTATGGTGCTGGATGATGTCATCAAGTCACAGGGATATCTGAATCCTTATATTCTGGAGGAGCGTCAGTTGAATGTGACTCAGTTGGATGTGTTTTCCCGACTGATGATGGACAGAATCATCTTTCTGGGCACACAGATTGATGATTATACAGCCAATACCCTCCAGGCTCAGCTTTTATATTTGGACTCGGTAGAGTCTGGTAAAGATATATCTATTTATATCAATTCACCGGGCGGATCTGTTTATGCCGGACTGGGTATCTATGACACCATGCAGTTCATCAACAGTGATGTTGCCACGATTTGTACAGGTATGGCCGCCTCGATGGCCGCCGTGCTGCTGGTTGCGGGAGCGGAAGGCAAGCGTTCCGCGCTGACCCACTCACGCGTGATGATTCATCAGCCGATGGGCGGTGCGCAAGGACAGGCCTCGGACATTGAGATCACAGCCCGCGAAATCCAAAAATTGAAGAAAGAACTTTATACCATTATAGCAGACCACTCTCATACGGATTTTGACAAAGTATGGGCGGACTCTGACCGCGACTACTGGATGACAGCCCTGGAAGCTAAAGAATATGGTATGATTGATGAGGTTCTGTCACGCAAGCCGGCTGCTCTATAATGTATTTATTTTCATTCGAAAAGAATGACAGTACTAAAAACGACTCAAGTTTCTGTTGTAATCTGATACAGATTTCTTTCTTGAAGATGTATGGGGGAAACTTGAATATTTAAAGGAATGAACATTGGAAGATAATAAAACACCTAGAAACAGTAGAAGGAAATGTAGTTTCTGCGGACGTTCGGAAAATGAGGTCGGATTTCTGATAACCGGAATGAACGGCTGTATTTGCGACAGCTGCTCGGAGCAGGCATACGAAATTATACAGGAGGCCATGCATCAGAAAAAAGATGCGCCGGGTGAGCTGAACTTGAAGGAACTTCCGAAACCCAAGGAAATCAAGGATTTTCTGGATCAATATATTATTGGTCAGGATGCCGCCAAACGTTACCTTTCCGTAGCCGTGTACAATCATTACAAGCGTCTGCTTCAAAAAGTGGGCAAGGATGATATCGAGATTGAAAAGTCCAATATCATTATGGTAGGTAGTACAGGTACGGGAAAAACGTTGCTGGCACGTACTATAGCCAAGTTATTGCATGTGCCGTTCACTATAGTGGATGCTACCGTGCTGACAGAGGCAGGTTATGTGGGCGAGGACATCGAGAGTCTTCTGACCCGCTTGCTTCAAGTGGCCGATTATAACGTGGCGGAAGCTGAAAGAGGCATTGTGTTTATTGATGAGATTGACAAGATTGCCCGTAAAGGAGACAACCCCTCCATAACTCGTGATGTGAGTGGTGAAGGTGTGCAGCAGGGGCTGTTGAAATTGCTGGAAGGTTCCGTTGTGAACGTGCCGCCTCAGGGAGGGCGTAAGCATCCCGATCAGAAAATGATTCCGGTCAATACTAAAAACATTCTGTTCATTTGTGGCGGGGCGTTTGATGGCATTGAACGCAAGATCGCGCAACGCTTGAACACACATGTGGTAGGTTACAGTGCGGCAAAAGATGTGGTGAAGATAGACCGTGGCAACTTGATGCAATATATCGCCCCTCAGGACTTGAAGTCATTCGGGCTGATTCCTGAGATCATAGGCCGTCTGCCTATCCTGACCTATCTGAATCCGTTGGACAGAACTGCCTTGCGCAATATCTTGACGGAGCCGAAGAACTCCATCATCAAGCAGTACGTCAAACTGTTCGAAATGGATGGAGTCAAGCTGGAATTCCAGCCCGAAGTATTCGAGTATATTGTAGACAAAGCTATTGAATATAAGTTAGGCGCGCGCGGATTACGTTCCATTGTAGAGACGATTATGATGGACGTTATGTTTGAAATCCCCTCTCAGAAAGCGAAAAAGTACGAAGTGACACTCGATTTTGCGAAAAAACAGATGGGAAAGGCAAATATTTCGCGGCTGCAAACCGCTTAGTATCAAGAAATAAAGGGAGAGAGAAAGAAAAAAATGCAATTCTTCTGAAAAATATTACCCGAAATATTCGTGTAATTTGAGAACTTGTTTATAACTTTGTTAGGCAACAAAAGATGTAAAACAAGAAATCGGGAAAAACCGTGAAAAACTATTGATACAATGACGGAGAATATAAATTTAACGGACGCATTAAAAAAGTATTTTGGATTTGATACTTTCAAAGGTAATCAGGAAGCGATCATCCGTAATCTGCTTGCCGGAAATGATACATTTGTTTTGATGCCTACGGGCGGTGGTAAATCGTTATGCTATCAGTTGCCATCCCTTATCATGGATGGAACAGCAATCGTTATATCTCCTTTAATTGCATTGATGAAGAACCAGGTGGATGCCATGCGTAATTTCAGCGAGGAGGACGGAGTGGCACACTTCATCAACTCGTCATTGAACAAGTCGGCTATAGACCAGGTCAAATCGGATATTCTGAGCGGCAAGACCAAATTGCTCTACGTGGCTCCCGAGTCTTTGACGAAGGAGGAGAATGTGGATTTTTTGAGAGGAGTGAAGATCTCATTTTATGCAGTGGACGAAGCGCACTGTATTTCGGAATGGGGGCATGACTTCCGTCCGGAGTACCGCCGCATCCGTCCTATTATTAATGAAATAGGAAAGGCGCCGGTGATAGCCCTTACTGCCACCGCGACTCCGAAGGTGCGTATGGATATTCAGAAAAACCTGGGTATGCAGGACGCGCAGGAGTTCAAGTCTTCTTTCAATCGTCCGAACCTGTATTACGAAGTACGCTCGAAGACGAATAACATAGACAGGGATATTATCAAGTTTATCAAGGCTAATGCGGGTAAATCGGGTATTATCTATTGCCTGAGCCGTAAGAAGGTGGAAGAATTGGCCGAGGTGCTTCAGGCTAACGGGATCAACGCGCGCGCTTATCACGCCGGTATGGATTCTGCTACACGCACTGCCAATCAGGATGGTTTTTTGAAAGAGGATATAGATGTGATTGTCGCTACCATCGCTTTTGGAATGGGGATTGACAAGCCTGATGTGCGTTTTGTGATACATTATGATATTCCGAAAAGTCTGGAAGGCTACTACCAGGAAACGGGCAGGGCCGGACGGGACGGAGGGGAAGGACAGTGTATTACGTTCTATTCCAACAAGGACTTGCAGAAACTGGAGAAGTTTATGCAGGGAAAGCCCGTGGCAGAGCAGGAAATCGGTAAACAGTTGTTGTTGGAGACAGCTGCCTACGCAGAGTCGTCTATATGCCGCCGCAAATCATTGTTACATTATTTCGGGGAAGAATTTACAGAGGAGAATTGTGGAAATTGTGATAACTGTTTAAATCCTAAAAAGCAAGTGGAGGCTCAGGATTCATTATGCGCTGTGATTGAAGCAATCATAGCAGTGAAAGAAAATTTTAAAGCGGATTATATAATTGATATTCTTTTGGGTAAGGAAACGTCAGAAGTACTTGCTCATAAACATGAGGAACTGGAAGTGTTCGGTTCGGGCATGGGGGAAGAAGAAAGGATGTGGAATGCTGTCATCCGTCAGGCTTTGATAGCGGGTTATTTAAGCAAAGATGTAGAGAACTATGGTCTGTTGAAGGTTACTCCCGAAGGGCATAAATTCTTGAAAAAGCCGAAGTCTTTCAAGATTGTCGAGGACAATGACTTCGAGGAGGAAGAAGAGGAGACTCCGGTTCGGGGAGGCGCCTCTTGTGCGGTCGATCCGGTGCTTTACTCTATGTTGAAAGACTTGCGTAAGAAGCTGTCCAAGAAACTGGATGTTCCGCCGTATGTTATTTTCCAGGATCCTTCTTTGGAGGCGATGGCTACGATCTATCCGGTGACTTTGGAAGAATTGCAGAATATTCCGGGCGTAGGTGCCGGAAAGGCCAAACGTTATGGCCAGGAGTTCTGCGTATTGATAAAGAAGCATTGTGAGGAAAATGAGATAGAACGTCCGGAAGATTTGCGTGTCCGCACGGTCGCTAATAAATCCAAGCTGAAAGTCTCTATTATCCAGGCTATTGACCGTAAGGTGGCTCTTGATGACATTGCCGTGTCAAAGGGACTGGAGTTCGGTGAACTGCTGGACGAGGTGGAGGCTATCGTTTATTCGGGTACCAAGCTGAATATTGATTACTTCTTGGAGGAAATCATGGACGAGGATCATTTGGATGATATCTATGATTACTTCAAAGAATCTACTACAGACAAGATAGATGATGCGATGGATGAACTGGGGGATGACTATACCGAGGATGAAATCCGGTTGGTCCGCATCAAGTTTATTTCTGAAATGGCGAATTGATGCTTTTTTGATTGTTTTGATAATAAGAAAGCCGGGCTTGCAGGAATGCAGGTCCGGCTTTCTCTATAGAGGTATCATGAACGATCATATCCCACTGAAAAAGTAAGATATCTTCGTGGGCAAAGTAAGATATGTTCCCGGGCAAAGTAACACCACTTACTTGGCTCACGAAGATATCTTACTTTTCTTTACAACCAAACAGGCCTCACAGACATCTCATGCCAGTGACGATAAACGAAGAACCGTGGAACTCAGGGTTGTTTTTGAATAGATGTTTTGTCTTATCCCAAATTTTTTGTTTATTGGGGAATCACACTTTGTGCAATTTAAGAGCCTGTTAAAATTTTATTCAATAGCATCCTAATAGATGCTAGTTTGACCATTTCCTCTGCCGAATCGAATGTCCATTCATCGTTTCGGCAGAGTCTTCTATAGTTGTCAAACCATGAAAATGTCCTTTCCACAATCCATCTTTTTCCTATTGGCTTGAATCCATTTACCTTATCTCCACTTACCACAACTTCAAGGATATATCCAAAAGCAGTTTTTATCTTGTCCGCTATTTCCCCACGATAACCGGCATCGGCTAATATGATTTTACCTAGACTACATTCTGCTTTTTGTCCCATATTGACACGCACTTTTTCACGTAAGTTGTTCAATAACAAATCAAATTCACCTAGAGAACACCATTTGCGATAATAATAGTAAACCAGCTCCCAAGGAGCAAAATTAGAAGGAAGCATACGCCACTGACATCCTGTTTTGACCAGGTAGAAGATAGTATTCCATATTTCACGCAAATCATATTTTCGTTTCCTTTCTTGCAGGTTCAAGATTTTCTTGATAACTTGCCACTGTGTTTCTTCTAAATCCGTACAATACATAATTATTTTAAGCTTGGTAACTAAAAATAATCATTTTGACGGAAAGAAGAAACACTCTTTTTACTTCAAACTACAAAATTTAAACAGGCTCTAAATCTTTCTTTGCATTTTGTTATGCTTCTATTTATTTGTTTTCCAAGTATATTTGACTATATTTGCAAAATATTCGTGTAATACAAAGGGGGTATATTCGTGTTTTACAACAGCAGAATATTCGTGTAATACATAAGAAAATCAAGATTATGGCAACGATAGCAGAACTGTTAGCATCTTCTTTGGATGCACTGAAACAAGTGCAACAGGGTAATGATTTTACGATAATCAGAAGTAGTGACTTATCCCGGACACACATAAAAAGATTGGTTGATAATCATTTTCTCAAACCCATCATAAAGGGTTGGTATGTGGTTACCGACCCAAGGGCAATGCCGGGCGACAGTACGGCGTGGTATGCTTCGTTTTGGAACTTTATTACCCGATATGCAAATGAACGCTACGGCAATGAGTGGTGTTTATCTGCCGAACAATCATTGTCGATATATACAGGTGCTACCACCATACCAAACCAAGTTCTTATAAGAGCACCTAAAGGCAACGACTATATGGTTCCGTTAATTCCTCCGACCTCTGTTTTCAATTTGGGGGCAGAATTGCCCTTAAAGATTGATACGAACAATCCGTATAATCTCAACCTCTATACACTGGCGGAAGCTATTATCGTAGCTACGCCTACCATGTATCGCAACGATGCGCTAACGATGCGGACTGCCCTTGCAATGGTTCATGATAGCTCGGATATTTTGAAGATATTGGTTGATACAGGGCAAACAGTCCGGGCAGGCAGGGTGATTGGAGCATTTCGTAATATTGGGCGAACGGACATGGCCGATGAAATTGCCGGAACGATGAAGCGTATGGGTTATACTATTTATGAAGAAGACCCGTTTGAAAAGGTGATGGAAATTCATTTGTCACAATCTCCCTATGCTGTCCGTTTGCGCTTGATGTGGCAGAATATGAGAGAAGATGTAATAGCTAATTTCACCCGGCTTAAAAGTAATCTTTCCGCCAAAGAATTTTTAGAGCGAATGGAAACCCGATACAAATTGGATGCTTATCACTCCTTGTCTATCGAGGGATATCGGGTTACTGATGAATTAATAAACAAGGTAAAAAGCGGTGCATGGAAGCCGGATGGAGAGGATATGGATTCAAAGAATGCGCTTGCGGCACGTGGTTATTGGCAAGCCTTTCAGGAAGTCAAAAAGAGTGTATCCGATATTTTAAACGGTAGTAACAGTGCGGATGTGGCGGAACGGAACTTATCGGTATGGCACAGTGAAATGTTCATGCCTTGCGTTACGGCAGGCATTATCAAACCATCCGATATTGTCGGTTATCGTTCTCATCAGGTTTATATTCGTAATTCGATGCACACACCACTCAATCCGGGTGCACTTCGTGATGCCATGACCACTTTGTTTGAATTGCTTAAAGAAGAACAGGAAGCCTGTGTAAGAGCCGTCTTAGGTCATTTCCTGTTTACTTATATTCATCCCTTTATGGATGGAAACGGTCGTGTCGGGCGGTTCTTAATGAATACCATGTTGGCTTCGGGTGGTTACGATTGGTTGATTATTCCGGTGGAAAGGCGGGATGAATATATGGCAGCCCTCGAAAAAGCAAGCGTTGAGGGGAATATAGTCCCTTTTGTGAAATTTTTATCGAGTATTTAGAGCCTGTTTAAAAATTGTTGAAATAAAATTTTAAGAAGGTTTCCGTACCTGCCCACTAATATCTTTATTTGAAGTGACCAAGCTTATAATAAAGATGTATCTGACAGATTTAACGGAAATCGAGTGGCAATATATAACAAAAGTGCTGAACCTGCAAACAAGAAAGCGAAAATATGATTTGCGTATGATTTGGAATGCCATATTTTATTTAGTAAAAACGGCTTGCCGGTGGCGTATGCTTCCCAAAGAGTTTCCCAAATGGGAATTAGTTTATTACTATTACCGGAAATGGGCTTCTCTCGATGTTTTCGATTTGCTTCTTGACAGATTACGTGGTCGTGTCCGGGTAGAGCGGAGTCAAAACATGGACCCGGTGTAGGCATAATAGATAGCTAAAGCGTTAAATGGGGGAATAATCAGCCTCTGAACGGAGTTGCGGCAATAAAAAAGTGAAAGGCATCAAACGCCATATTGTTGTAGACAAGAATGGTTTCCTTATTGCAGTGATGGTTACAGTAGCCAATATTCATGACAGTAAGGCTGCTTATCTGCTAATGAGAGTATTGAAAGAACTTTGTTCGGGAATAAAAGTCATATTGGCAGACGGAGGATATAGGGGAGAGCTTATTGAGAACGTCAAAAATAAATTCGGTTATGTAATTCAGGTGGTTATTAGCGCATACAAAGAACAGGGATTCAAACCTATTCACAAAAGATGAATTGTGGAAAGAACATTTTCATGGATGGAAAATGACAGGAGGCTCTGCCGAAACGATGAATGGACATTCGATTCGGCAGAGGAAATGGTCAAAATATCAGCGATAAAATTATTATTGAAGAAAATTTAAACAGGCTTTAAATGTTATGAGAAAGTTAGTTTTGATTTTAATTTTGTGTTTTGCCTTTTTGGATGTAATGGGCCAGAAAGACACTGTTTATTCTATTGATTTGACTCTCTATGTGGGTACTTGGGTTTATGGCTACTATTGATTATGTAATAGTGTGGGGAAATGTAAATGAAGACCATACCTGGAATCCATTATATGAGGATGGTATAAAAGTGGACATCTGCTAAATTTTCTTTCACCTTAACAAAAAAATATTCTATCATTTTTCCATATTGAATAAAATCCGTATATTTGCACGCAATAAAATCTAAACGCATAAAGCCCTATGTCATTTATTGCAGATAAAATTGTAATGGACGGATTGACCTACGACGATGTATTGTTGATCCCCGCCTATTCTGAAGTTTTACCGAAAACAGTCGAACTCACGACTAAGTTCTCACGCAACATCGAGTTGAAAGTACCTTTTGTGACTGCTGCCATGGATACCGTGACAGAAGCGAAAATGGCTATCGCCATTGCCCGCGAAGGAGGAATCGGTGTGATTCACAAAAACATGTCTATCGAAGAGCAGGCACGCCAGGTGGCTATTGTGAAACGTGCGGAAAACGGTATGATTTATGATCCCGTGACGATCAAGAGAGGGTCTACCGTGAGAGACGCCCTTGCCTTGATGGCTGAATATAGAATCGGTGGTATTCCTGTGGTGGACGATGAAAGATACTTGGTAGGTATCGTGACCAACCGCGACCTTCGTTTCGAGAAGGATATGGACAAGCATATCGATGAGGTGATGACGAAAGAGAATATCGTTACCACCAACCAGTCTACTGACATGGAGGCTGCTTCACGGATTCTGCAAGAGCATAAAATCGAAAAATTGCCGGTAGTTGATAAAGACGGTAAACTGGTAGGCCTTATTACCTATAAAGATATTACAAAAGCTAAAGACAAACCGATGGCTTGCAAGGATGCCAAAGGTCGTCTGCGTGTAGCTGCCGGGGTAGGCGTTACCGCTGATACGCTGGACCGTATGCAGGCTTTGGTTGAGGCCGGTGCGGACGCTATCGTCATTGACACGGCTCACGGTCATTCCATGTATGTGATTGAAAAATTGAAAGAAGCCAAGAAACGCTTCCCGAATATTGATATTGTGGTAGGTAACATCGCTACGGGCGAGGCTGCCAAAATGCTGGTGGAAGCCGGTGCGGACGGGGTGAAAGTTGGTATCGGCCCGGGATCCATCTGTACTACCCGTGTGGTGGCAGGTGTGGGTGTTCCCCAGCTTTCTGCCGTATATGATGTGGCAAAGGCTTTGAAAGGTAGCGGGGTGCCTTTGATCGCTGATGGTGGTCTGCGTTACTCGGGAGATGTGGTGAAGGCTTTGGCTGCCGGTGGTTACAGTGTGATGATCGGTTCGCTGGTTGCCGGAACGGAAGAATCGCCGGGTGATACGATTATCTTCAACGGACGTAAGTTCAAGTCGTATCGTGGCATGGGATCATTGGAGGCGATGGAAAACGGCTCGAAGGACCGTTATTTCCAGAGCGGAACCGCCGACGTGAAGAAGTTGGTGCCGGAAGGTATAGCCGCACGTGTTCCTTATAAAGGTACATTGTATGAAGTGATTTACCAGCTGGTAGGTGGTCTTCGTGCGGGTATGGGATACTGTGGTGCTGCCAACATAGAGCAATTGCACGAGGCTAAATTCACCCGTATTACCAATGCCGGTGTGTTGGAAAGTCATCCGCATGATGTGGCCATCACCAGCGAGGCTCCTAACTATAGCCGTCCTCAATAAAAACGTATGAATGATGCCGCGTAGAATAGCCGGTATTTTGTCACTTCTCCTTGTGTTCGCGTTGGAAATGCGGGCGCAAGGAGAAGTTGTGTTATCGATTGACGGTGAACCGGTAAGACGCTCCGAGTTTGAATCTTATTTCCGTAAATCCCCTCATCGCACGCCGGATTCCTTTCTGCCTTCTTTCATCAACTATAAATTGAAAGTGCGTTATGCGCACGATACGGGTATTGATACGTTGGCCGCTTTCCGCAGACAGATGGAGTGGTGCCGGGGCAAGCTTTTAAAAACTTATCTGGTGGATGCCGGAAGAGAGGAGCAGGACGCCCGCCGGCTATACCTGCAGGGCGAGCGGCGTTTGCAGGCGAGTGAGTGGATAAAAATTGCCCATATCAGCAGGTACTTGCCTCAGAATGCAAGCCGCCGGGAGGAACAAGAGGCGCGGCGGCAGATGGATTCTGTTTATGCCGCATTGCGGGAAGGGGCGGATTTTGCGGCATTGGCGCGCCGGTACTCGGATGATGAGTCTTGCAAGGATGCGGGAGGGGTGTTACCGTGGATGCCTGTGAACAAGAATATGCAGGAATGGATAGACAAGCTGGCGTCTTTGGAAAAGAACCAGATTTCAACTCCTTTTTATTCGCCTATGGGCATTCATATAGTGAAATGGATAGACCGTAAGCCGGGGATCAGTTTTGAGGAAAAACGGGAAAAGCTGTTGGATTATCTGGAGAAGAACGGCAGCCATACCTGTGGGGAGCTTTCGGAGGAACAGAAAGAGAGGCTGGCGGCTCAGTTGCGGGAATTGCACGATGGTCTGCTTGCTGCCTATTTGTCACAGAAACATCCATCGGATGATGAGAGCTGGAGCGATAACGATCTGGAACGCTTTTTCAAGCAGCATAAATCGGACTATGTATGGGAATTGCCGCATTACCGGGGGGCGGTGATTCATTGCAAGGATAAAAAGAGAGCTTCGGCCATTAAGAAATTGTTGAAGAAAAAGCCGGTATCCCAATGGGAGGAGATCATACATGAGTTGGACGGAGGCACTGCTTCTTCCCAAGTCCGTATAGAAGCGGGCGTTTTTCAGATAGGGACTAACCGGTATATTGATAAGCTGGTCTTTAAATGCGGTGGCTTTCAGCCTGATCCGGATTTGCCCTATACTTTTGTGATGGGAAAGAAGCTGAAGAAAGGGCCTGAAAGCTATGAGGATGTAAGAGAGGCGGTTGTCAAGGACTATCTGGCTGTTTGTGAGGATGCCTGGTTAAAAGATTTGAAGCGGAAATATAAGGTTGAAATTAACCAAGAGGTTTTAAAAACAGTTAATAATAACGGAAGTAATTAATTATTGCAGTATCTTCGTTCACTATTTTAATGTTATATGAATATCGTGAAAAACTGGGGAGTGTTACTTATTATAGCGGGTGCTTTGTCGGGATGTGGCCAGGAGCACGACCATAAGGGGAAAACTCCTTTAGTGGAAGTAGCTGGTGAGTATCTCTATAAAGAGGACTTGCAGACGGCGGTTCCTTTCCATATTTCAAAAGATGATAGTGTCTTGTTTGCGGAGCACTATATAAAGAATTGGGTGGAGGATGTGCTGCTTTTTGATAAGGCGGAAGGAAATATTCCTGATAACGCGAAGATAGCCAAGCTGGTGGAGAACTATCGCAGGGCATTGATCATGCATACGTATCAGGAGGAACTGATTAACCAGAAACTGGCCAATGAGATAAGTGATGAGGAAATCAATGCTTATTATGAGAAAAACAAGGAGTTGTTTCATACGGAACATCCTTTTGTGAAAGGGCTGTTTATAAAGGTGCCTCTTCATTCTCAGGATTTGGCGAGTGTGCGTAAATGGTATAAGCAGAACAACCGGAATGCGGTTGAGAGTCTGGAAAAATACAGCTTGCGCAATGCGGTGAGTTATGATTATTTTTATGACCGTTGGGTGCCGTTGTCCGATGTCGCTGTCAAAATTCCTTTGAAAGTGCTGGATACGGATGAGAACTATTTGGACAAGAACCGGAATATAGAAGTAAAAGACACGGCGTTTTGTTATTTCCTGCATGTGGAGGAATTCCTAGGTAAGAACCAACAGCGGCCGCTGGATTTTGCAAGGAAGGAGATTAAGGAGATTTTAATAAACCTGAAGCGGGTTGAATTTATAAATAAAGTCAAAGAAGAGTTATACCAACGCGCTTCGGATAGGAACAAGATTAATTACTATTATTTGAATTCAAATGAATAAATTGATGTGTACCAAAGTTTATGCACTGGTGCTGATGCTGTTTGCCGTTGTTTCTGTATATGGGCAAGACAATGTGATAGACGAGGTTGTATGGGTAGTAGGCGACGAGGCCATTCTGAAATCGGATGTGGAGAATGAGCGTCTGAATGCCCAGTATGAAGGACGTAAGTTTGATGGTGATCCGTATTGTATTATCCCGGAACAGCTTGCCATCCAGAAATTATTCCTCCATCAGGCCGCTATTGATAGTATTGAGGTTTCCGAACAGGAAATTATCAGTGATGTGGAAAGACGCACAAGCTGGCTGATAGACCAGATCGGCTCTAAGGAGAAAGTGGAGGAATATTATAATAAGACTTCTACGCAGATACGCGAGATGCTCCGCGAGAATATACGTGACGGAAAAACAGTGCAGAAGATGCAGCAGCAGATTGTGGGGGATATCAAGATCACTCCGGCCGAGGTTCGTCGTTATTTCAAGGATCTTCCTCAAGACAGTATTCCTTTCATCCCGACCCAGGTGGAAGTGCAGATCATTACCATGGAGCCTAAGATCCCACAAGAGGAGATTGAGCGGGTGAAGAAGACTTTGCGCGACTATACGGAACGTGTCACTTCCGGCGAGATCGCTTTCTCCACTTTGGCGCGTCTGTATTCGGAAGATGAAGGATCGCGCCGTCGTGGCGGTGAGCTTGGCTTTATGGGCAGAGCCGAACTGGTGCCCGAATATGCGAATGTGGCGTTCAATCTGCAAGACCCTAACAAGGTGTCCAAGATTGTGGAGTCTGAATTCGGTTTCCATATTATCCAGCTGATTGAAAAACGTGGCGACCGTATCAATACCCGCCATATCTTGTTAAAACCGAAAGTGGACGAGAAAGATCTGGAAGCGGCTTTGTTGCGTCTGGATTCCATTGCTGATGATATCCGTAATGAGAAATTCACGTTTGATGATGCCGCCACTTATATCTCTCACGATAAAGAAACTCGTAACAATCATGGCTTGATGGCGAACCCGCAGACCGGTACGGCGCGTTTTGAAATGCAGCAACTGGCGCAGGTGTCGCAGGAGGCCGCAAAGATGATAGAGACGATGAACGTGGGCGAGATCTCCAAACCGTTTACCATGATTAATACAAAAGGAAAGGAGATTTGTGCTATCGTGAAATTGAAAACCCGCTTGAACGGACATAAAGCGACCATTACGGAAGACTACCAGCGCCTGAAAGGTATCGTGATGGAAAAACGAAGCGAGGAAAAGCTTGATAAATGGATCAAGGATAAACAAAAACATACCTACGTGCGTATTAATGAGAAGTGGCAGAAATGCGATTTCAAATATCCGGGTTGGGTAAAGAAATAAAATGTAGTGTATAAAGTATATGCTTGGAAAAGGAAAGAATAAATACTCTTCGGGCAGGCATAGGATACTTGTGGCAAGTGTCCTGTGCCTGTTCGGCTTTTGCTTGCTGGCTCAGGTGAAGCCGGTTAAAAAAGGGGGGCAGAAGCCTGCCAGAAGCAAGGTGTATCTGTTGCATTCGGATGTGTTGAAGAAGAGTCCGCTGAATCCGGACCCGGATGCGCAGATTTTGATTGGAAATGTCGCGTTCCGTCATGACAGTATCTATATGTATTGTGACAGCGCTTGCTTCTATGAGAAAACGAACTCGCTGGAGGCGTTTGACAATGTGAAGATGGTGCAGGGCGATACCTTGTTTCTGTATGGGGACTATCTGTTTTATGACGGAAATACCCAGATTGCCCAAGTACGCTATAATGTGCGTATGGAGAACAAGAACACGACTTTGTTGACTGATAGTCTGAACTACGACCGTATTTATAATCTGGGATACTACTTTGAGGGCGGGACGTTGATGGACGAGGAAAATGTGTTGACCTCGGAATGGGGGGAATACAGTCCGGCTACCAAGATATCCGTGTTCAACTATGATGTGAAGCTGGTTAATCCTAAATTTACATTGACTTCTGATACGTTGCGGTACAGCACGGCGACCAAAATAGCCAATATCCTCGGTCCGTCCGACATTGTCAGTGACGCCAACCATATTTATTCGGAACTGGGATTCTATAATACCCAGATAGGACAGGCGGAACTGTTGAACCGTTCCATACTGACGAACGAGGGGAAGCGACTGACAGGTGACAGCCTGTTCTATGATCGTGTAAAAGGATACGGGGAGGCGTTTGACAATGTGATCATGACGGATACGGTAAACAGGAATATGCTGACCGGGGATTATTGTTATTACAATGAGCTGACCAAGTATGCTTTCGCTACTAAAAAAGCGGTGGCGGTGGATTATTCGCAAGGTGACAGCTTGTTTATGCATGCCGATACCTTGCAGATGTACACGTATTATCTGAATACCGATTCTATGTTCCGGGAAATGAGGGCATATCATAAAGTGCGTATGTATCGCACGGATGTGCAGGGGGTATGCGACTCGTTGGTCTTTTCCTCCAAGGATAGTTGCCTGACCATGTATGATGATCCTGTTCTGTGGAATAACAACCAGCAGCTGCTGGGAGAGAAAATCATGATTTATATGAATGACAGTACGATAGACTGGGCGCATATACTGAATCAGGCTTTGTCTGTAGAGCGACTGGATTCTACCAGTTATAATCAGGTGACGGGAAAAGAGATAAAGGCTTGGTTCAAGGGGGGGGAGATGCGTAAGGTGGATGTGATCGGTTCGGTCCGTCTGGTATATTATCCGATGGAAAGCGACAGCACGCTGATCGGAATGAATGTTTCTGAAACCAGTCTGTTGAATATATTTCTGGAGAACCGGAAGATGAAAAAGATGACGATGAGTCCGAAATCGAACGGCACGCTTTATCCTATGCTTCAGCGTCCGCCGGAGAAGATGAAGCTGGATAACTTTGCGTGGCTTGACTATATCCGTCCGCTGAACAAGGAGGATATCTTTCTTTGGCATGGAAAGAAAGCCGGTCAGGAATTGAAAAAGAGCAACCGGAGCGCTGTTCCTTTGCCGAATCATAACTTATTTAATAAAAAGAAATAGCTATGGGAATGTTTAAAATGGAAAAGCCCCGCCGTTTCAACCATCAGTATATTTATGTGGATGAACGGAAGGAGAAGCTACAGAAACTGGAGGAGAATGCCAAACGTGATTTAGGCATGCTTCCCCCGAAAGAATTTTCTCCGGAAGACATCCGTGGAAAGTTTGTTGAAGGTACCAAGCATTTAAAACGAAGAAAAGAAAGCGGACGTAAGCCGATGACATACGGGGCTTTGTTTGTGGGCATTCTGGTATTGCTGTATATTTTGCATTACTTGGTGACCGGTGAGTTAACTTTTTAAATAAGCAAGTTGATAGAATAAATATGAGCGATATTATTCGTTTGCTGCCGGATTCCGTTGCTAACCAGATAGCAGCGGGAGAGGTGATTCAGCGTCCTGCGTCAGTGATTAAGGAATTGGTGGAGAATGCCATCGATGCAGGCGCACAGCACATTGATGTGCTGGTGGTGGATGCAGGGAAGACTTCCATTCAGGTGATTGATGATGGAAAAGGTATGTCGGAGACAGATGCGCGTTTGTCTTTTGAACGCCATGCTACTTCTAAAATTCGTGAAGCGGCCGATTTGTTTGCTCTACATACCATGGGGTTTCGTGGAGAGGCGCTGGCCTCGATTGCCGCTGTGGCCCAGGTGGAACTTCGTACCCGTACGGAGGGGGAGGAGTTGGGAACAATGTTGACGATAGCCGGTTCCAAGGTAGAGGGGCAGGAGGCGGTTTCGTGTCCCAAAGGGAGCAGCTTCAGTGTGAAGAATTTATTCTTTAATGTGCCGGCGCGCCGGAAGTTCCTGAAGTCGAACCAAACGGAGCTGAGTAATATATTGACGGAGTTTGAACGGATTGTATTGGTTAATCCGGAGGTATCTTTCACCTTGCACCATAATGGAGCGGAACTGTTCAATCTTCCCGCACTTCAGCTGCGTCAGCGTATCATGGGAGTTTTCGGAAAGAAAATAAATCAGGAGTTGTTATCGCTGGATGTGGATACCACGATGGTGCGTGTTTCCGGCTTTGTGGGAAAACCTGAGACAGCCCGCAAGAAGGGAGCCCGCCAGTATTTCTTTGTAAACGGACGATATATGCGCCATCCTTATTTCCATAAAGCTATCATGGATGCATACGAGCAGCTGGTTCCTGTGGGCGAGCAGGTGTCTTATTTCATTTACTTTGAAGTGGATCCTGCCAACATTGATGTGAATATACATCCTACCAAGACCGAGATAAAGTTTGAGAACGAGCAAGCCATCTGGCAAATATTGGCGGCTGCCGTGAAAGAAACTTTAGGCAAGTTCAATGCGGTGCCTTCTATTGATTTTGATACGGAGGGAATGCCGGATATCCCGGCCTTTGACGCATCTCCATACGCAGGTGTGCAGCCACCAAAGACTACTTATAATCCTGATTACAACCCTTTTAATACTTCGGCCACTCCTCCTTCTTCTTATTCGAAGTCCGGTAAGGACTGGGAGCAGTTGTATGCGGGGCTGGAGCGTCATGTGTCTTCTCAAAACCTTTCTCCTGACGAGAGTGACTATAGGGTGGACGGAAGTCCTTTTGCCGGAGAAGCTCCCGGATTGTATGATCATGTGGAAGATTCTCCGGTTGGCGGAAATTCCGGTCAGCATTATCAGTTTAAGGGACGTTTTATTCTGACTTCAGTAAAGTCCGGACTGATGATCATTGACCAGCAACGCGCTCATATCCGTATTTTGTATGATAAGTATATAGATCAGATCAGCCGTCGTCAAGGTACTTCTCAAGGTATGTTATTTCCGGATATTGTGCAGTTCCCACTTTCAGAAGTGGTTGTTTTGCAGGATATTATGGAGGATTTGTCTTTCCTTGGGTTTGAACTGACGGATCTGGGAGGAGGAAGTTATGCCATCAACGGCGTTCCTGCGGGCATAGACGGTCTGAACCCGACAGACTTGATCCGGAATATGGTGCACACTGCCATGGAAAAAGGTGGCAAGGTAAGAGAGGAAGTGCAGAGTATTTTGGCATTGACATTGGCGAAAGCGGCGGCAATTGTTCCCGGACAAGTGTTGACGAATGAGGAAATGACCGGCCTGGTGGATGGCTTGTTTGCTGTGGCTACTCCTAATTACACTCCGGATGGTAAAACGGTTCTTTCCGTGATTCATGAAGATGACTTGGAAAAGCTGTTTAAATAATGTGCTGATTGCCGCGCGGACATAGCGCGGCAATCAGCACATTAGCATGTTATTCATTATAAAGAACGTGAAGATTCTTGAACTAAATAAAAACAAATCCAATACACTGTTATTCTTTGGCAGGACTTTTGTACTTTTGAAAACTCATTTGCCTTAGAAAGTTTTTTTGAGTAAGAACTTAGGGCAGACAATAAACTATTATATGAAAATAACATTACTTAGTTTGGTCTTGTGCCTGCTCTGTTCTTTGAATATGGTGGCACAAGGAAGGGACGTGGGCAGTAATCTTGAGGATACCACCGTTCATCAACTTTCAAAAAAAGAATTAAGACGCCAGAAGGTAGCCAAGCGCAATATACATTATAATATATTGGGAGGTCCGAGTTATACTCCGGACTTTGGGGCGTTGATAGGAGGTAGTGCTCTTGTTACCTTTCGTATGAATCCGTCGGATACCTTGCAGAAACGTTCTGTATTGCCGATGGCTGTTGCGGTGATGTTCGAGGGAGGGCTGAACCTGATGGTGAAACCTCAGTTGTTTTTTAAGAATGATAAGTTCCGTATTTTCGGAAAGTTCACTTACAAGAATACACTGGAGAACTTTTATGGCATCGGCTATACGACCAATAAACATTATGAGCGTAGTGATTCTACCAGTGAATATCGTTACAGCGGTTTCCAGATTAATCCGTGGTTTTTGTTCCGTTTGGGTAAAAGTAATTTCTTTGCCGGCCCCCAGATTGACTTGAGTTATGATAAAATGTCCGAGCCTGCCAGATATTTGGTGGATCAGCCTGATTATAAAAGATTGGGAGGAACTGCCGGCGGCTACTCAAACTTCAGTTCCGGAGTGGGATTTCTGTTGACATACGACAGCCGGGATATTCCTGCCAATGCTTATAAAGGCATTTATCTGGATTTTCGTGGGCTGATGTATCAGAAATTTTTGGGAGGAGATAATAACTTCTACCGCCTGGAGGTGGACTACCGCCAATACAAAAGGGTGGGAAATAGAAAAATTCTAGCTTGGACCGCCCAGACCAAAAATGTGTTTGGCGATGTTCCCATGAACCAATATGCTTTGAGTGGCACCCCGTTTGATCTCCGCGGATATTATATGGGGCAGTATCGTGATAAATCCTCGCATGTGGTGCTTGCCGAATATCGTCAGATGTTCAATACGGATAAAAGTACATGGGTAAAGCGTATGTTGCATCATCTGGGCTTTGTAGCCTGGGGAGGTTGCGGTTTTATGGGGCCTGCTATGGGCAAGATTGAAGGAGTGCTGCCCAATGCCGGGCTGGGACTTCGCATAGAGGTGCAGCCGCGCATGAATGTGCGTCTGGACTTCGGACGTAATTTTGCCAATGACCAAAGTTTGTTTTATTTCAATATGACAGAAGCATTTTAATGGAAGTACACACTATGCAGACCGAATATATATTAAAAGCGATAGATGCGGCTTTGGCTGCCGGCAAAGAAATTCTGAAAGTTTATAATGATCCCTCTTCTGATTTTCAGATTGAAAGGAAAGCCGATCATTCTCCACTGACTCTTGCAGACCGCAAGGCGCATGAAATCATTATGACTTATTTGCAAGAGACGGACTATCCGGTTTTAAGCGAGGAAGGAAAGCATTTGCCATACGAGGAACGGGCACGATGGCATACGTTGTGGATAGTCGATCCATTGGATGGAACAAAGGAATTTATAAAACAGAACGGGGAGTTTACTGTCAATATTGCTTTAGTGGAGGAAGGCGTTCCTGTTTTTGGAGTGATCTATGTTCCTGTCAAAGAAACGCTTTATTGGGGGGAGCCGGTTGACGGTGCCTATAAAATGGAAGAAGTGACTGAGCGTGCAGGCCGTTCGTGGGAAGAGATGAAGGCGTCGGCGCTTCGTTTGCCTTGTGCCGGAGCGGGTGACGCTTTTGTTATAGTCGCTTCCCGTTCGCATCTGTCGGCCGAAACGGAAGATTATATTGAGGAAAAGCGAAAGATATATCCTCGTGTGGAACTGGTATCGGTAGGCAGCTCTATCAAGATCTGCCGGGTTTGTGAGGGGGCTGCCGATGAATATCCTCGTTTTGCCCCTACTATGGAGTGGGACACGGCTGCCGGTCATGCCATAGCCAAGGCGTCCGGAGTGGAAATATATCAGGTGGGGAAGGAGGAGCCGCTTGTGTATAATAAGCCGGACTTGCTGAATCCTTGGTTTATCGTTAAACGAAACAATACCCGGAACCGATGCTGACATTCGAGATGATTATTGTATTCTTGGGATTAATAGGGATGGTCACTGCGCTCGTCCTTGATAAAATGCGTCCCGGAATGATTCTGTTTTCTGTTACTGTGCTTTTCCTTTGTTTCGGCATATTGACTCCGAAAGAGATGCTGGAGGGGTTCAGTAATAAGGGAATGATTACTGTGGCGCTGCTTTTTCTGATTAGTGAAGGAGTCCGGCAGTCGGGAGCGTTGGGACAGTTGATAAAGAAACTTCTGCCTCAGGGAACGACTTCTGTTTTTAAAGCTCAGGCGCGTATGCTGCCTGTTATTTCCTTTGTCTCTGCTTTTCTGAATAATACGCCGGTGGTCGTGATTTTTGCGCCTATCATTAAACGTTGGGCGGAATCGATCCACTTGCCGGCAACTAAATTTCTGATACCTGTTTCTTATGCGACTATATTGGGAGGGGTGTGTACCCTTATCGGGACTTCTACCAATCTGGTGGTGGATGGTATGATTCTGGATGCCGGATATAAGGGATTCGGCATGTTCGAACTGGGACGTGTCGGTATTTTCATTGCTTTGACGGGCATTGTTTATTTGCTGCTCTTTTCTTCCAGATTATTGCCGGATGTGCGGAAAGACACGGTAGGCGACGAGCATGGAGAGGCGGATGCGTCTTCTTTTCATCGTGTAGAGGCGGTGATCGGTGCCCGTTTTCCGGGTATCAACAAGCGGGTGGGGGATTTTAATTTTGTCCGTCATTATGGTGCTGAGATAAGGGAAATAAAGCGGAGCGGCATCAGTATGGTCGATAACTTGTCGCGTGTAAAGTTCCGCGAGGGAGATACACTGGTCTTGTGGGCGGATGATTCATTTATCTCTACATGGGGGGATTCTTCCGTATTCGTGTTGCTGGCCAATGGTAAAGATACCGAGCCGAAAGCCGGCCGGAAGAAACGTTGGTTTGCATTGGCTTTGCTGGTGTTGATGATTGTGGGGGCGACAGTGGGTGAACTGCCTTTTATGGAAGAGCTGCTTCCCGGTATTGATCTTGATATGTTCTTTTTTGCAGCTGTGACGACTGTGATAATGGCATGGACCAAACTTTTTCCGGCACGTAAATATACCAAGTATATATCATGGGATATCTTGATAACCATTGCCTGTGCGTTCGCTATCAGTCGTGCCATGGTCAATTCCGGAGTGGCGGATATTATTGCACATGGAATCATTGACATGAGTGATGATTATGGCCCGCATGTGTTGCTGGCTGTTTTATTTATCATCACGAATTTGTTTACCGAACTGATAACCAACAATGCCGCCGCCGCATTGGCTTTTCCACTTGCCCTTTCCTTGTCCAATCAGTTGGGGGTAAGTCCGATGCCTTTCTTTGTGGTCATCTGCATTGCTGCATCCGCCAGTTTTTCCACTCCCATCGGTTATCAGACAAATTTGATTGTGCAGGGTATCGGAAACTATAAGTTTACGGATTTTGTGCGTATCGGTCTGCCGTTGAATGTGTTGACGTTTATCATTTCGGTAATTCTGATACCACTGATATGGCCTTTTTGATGAAGTTAAAGACAAAATGAAATAAAGAATGAAAGAAGAGAACATCTATCCTATATTTGACCGTATGCTTTCCCGGGAAGATAAAGAAGCATTGCTGGGGCAACGGGGCGTAATGCTTTGGCTGACGGGACTCAGTGGCTCCGGTAAGAGCACTATCGCCATAGCTTTGGAACGTGAATTACATCAACGAGGCCTGCTCTGCCGTATATTGGACGGGGATAATATTCGCAGTGGCATCAATAATAATTTGGGCTTCTCGGCAGAAGACCGTGTGGAAAACATCCGTCGCATAGCCGAAATAGGCAAGCTGTTTGTCGATACGGGTATTATTACCATTGCTGCTTTCATCAGTCCCAGTAATGAGCTCCGGCAGATGGCAACCCGTATCATTGGGGAAGGGGATTTCCTGGAAATTTATGTCAGCACTCCTTTAGAAGAGTGTGAGAAACGTGATGTAAAAGGACTGTATGCGAAAGCACGTCGTGGCGAGATCAGGAACTTTACCGGTATTTCCGCACCTTTTGAAGCCCCGGAGCATCCTGTATTGTCTTTGGATACTTCCAGACTGAGTTTGGAAGAATCGGTTAACGCCCTGTTGGAGCTGGTGCTTCCTGCTGTGGGTAAAAGAGGAGAAAAAATATAATTCATTATAAAATGGAAGAAAACTATAAATTGAGCCACCTGAAGGAACTGGAAGCTGAGTCTATCCATATCATTCGTGAAGTGGCGGCCGAATTTGAGAATCCTGTTATGCTTTATAGTATTGGTAAAGACTCGTCTGTCATGGTGCGTTTGGCGGAGAAGGCTTTTTATCCGGGAAAGGTACCTTTCCCTTTGATGCATATCGATTCCAAATGGAAATTCAGGGAAATGATAGAGTTCCGTGATCAGTATGCCAAAGAACACGGATGGAATTTGATAGTGGAGAGCAACATGGAGGCTTTCAATGCCGGAGTAGGACCTTTTACGCATGGCAGCAAGGTGCATACCGATTTGATGAAGACACAGGCGTTGCTTCAGGGGCTGGATAAATACCGGTTTGATGCCGCTTTTGGCGGAGCGCGCCGTGATGAGGAAAAGTCGCGTGCCAAAGAACGTATATTCTCTTTCAGGGATCGTTTCCATCAGTGGGATCCCAAGAACCAGCGTCCTGAACTGTGGGATATTTATAATGCCAAGATTCATAAGGGGGAAAGTATCCGTGTATTTCCGTTAAGCAATTGGACAGAGCTGGATATCTGGCAGTACATCCGTCTGGAAAATATTCCTATCGTGCCGCTCTATTTTGCCAAAGAACGTCCGGTGGTGAATATAGACGGGAATCTGATTATGGCTGATGATGACCGCCTGCCCGAAGAATACCGGGACCGTATTGAAATGAAGAAAGTGCGTTTCCGTACTTTGGGGTGTTGGCCTCTGACCGGAGCTGTGGAGAGTGATGCCGATACGATTGAGAAAATAGTAGAGGAAATGATGACCACTACCAAAAGCGAGCGTACCACCCGTGTCATCGACTTCGACCAGGATGCCAGTATGGAGCAGAAGAAACGTGAGGGATATTTTTAAATGGATAAGTAGGAATTTAAAATGAAGAAATGGGTGATGGAGAATAAACTGAATATAAAGGAGTATTTGGATAAGGATGAGCAGAAAGACTTGCTGCGCCTGCTGACAGCCGGTTCGGTGGATGATGGAAAGTCCACACTGATAGGACGTCTGCTGTTCGACAGCAAGAAATTGTATGAAGATCAGCTTGCCGCTTTGGAGCGTGACAGCAAGCGTATGGGGAATGCAGGAGACCATATAGATTACGCTTTGTTGTGCGACGGGCTGAAAGCGGAACGCGAGCAAGGCATTACGATTGATGTGGCTTACCGTTATTTCTCAACGAATAACCGTAAGTTTATCATTGCCGATACTCCGGGACATGAACAATATACCCGCAATATGATTACCGGAGGTTCTACTGCCAATCTTGCCATTATCTTGGTAGATGCCCGTCTGGGGGTGATCACGCAGACCTGCCGTCATACTTTCCTGGTATCTTTATTGGGGATAAAGCATGTGGTGCTGGCAGTAAACAAGATGGATCTTGTGGAGTTCTCTGAAGAACGCTTCAATGAGATTGTTGCTGAATATAAGAAGTTTGTAGGGCCGTTGGGCATTCCGGACGTGACTTGTATTCCTCTCTCGGCCCTCGATGGTGATAATGTGGTGCGGAAATCTGAACGTACACCATGGTACAAAGGCATCTCGTTGTTGGAGTTGCTTGAAACTGTTTCCATCGAGAATGACCATAACCTGGCTGATTTCCGTTTCCCGGTTCAGTATGTATTAAGACCGAATTTGGATTTCCGCGGTTTCTGTGGAAAGATTGCTTCCGGTGTTGTCCGTAAAGGAGATGAGGTGATGGCTTTGCCTTCCGGCAAGAAATCTCATATCAAGAGCATTGTCACTTATGAGGGTGAGTTGGATTATGCATTTCCTCCGCAAGCGGTGACGCTGACTTTGGAAGATGAAATTGATGTGTCCCGCGGGGAAATGCTGGTACATGCCGATAACGTACCTGTGATAGGCCGTAATTTTGAAGCCATGCTGGTATGGATGGATGAGGAGGCGATGGATCTTGACAAATCCTTCTTTATCAAGCACACTACCAATACAGGACGCACCCGTATAGATAGCATAAAGTATAAAGTGGATGTGAATACGATGGAGCATCTGTCTGTAGAGAATGGTAAATTGAAAAAGGAGGAGTTGCCTTTGCAGCTGAATCAGATAGCCCGTGTGACATTTACTACCGCCAAGCCTCTTTTCTTTGATCCTTATCAAAAGAATAAAGCTTGCGGCTCTTTTATTCTGATTGATCCTATAACCAATAACACCAGTGCGGTGGGAATGATTATAGACAAGGTGGAAGCCAGGGATATGCTGAATGCCATAGAGATTCCTACTTTGAACCTGACGGCTTTGGGGATTGGTGAGGCACATGATGAAGCCATAGAAAAGGTGGTGAAAGAATTGGACCGTCAAGGCATTGCGGTCAAGATAGAAAGATAACAGCATACATTAAAAAAAAGAAAAGTAATGGGATTACTTGAATTCAACAAACTGCCGATCAATACATTGGTAGGCGCCGATTGGAAAACTTTCAAGGCGATTACTGCGGGAAGGGAGATTGATCCGGCGTATAGAGGAAAATATCGTTTGACAAAAGCTGTATGCCGTTTGCTTTCCACATTGGCATCCCTGCAGGAAAACCGATACAGGAAACTGTTGGCTGACAAGCCTTTGGAACATGATCCGGTCTTTATACTCGGACATTGGCGTAGCGGGACTACTTTTATGCACAATGTGTTCTCTTGTGACAAGCATTTCGGGTATAATACTACTTATCAGACTGTGTTCCCTCATCTGATGATGTGGGGACAGCCTTTTTTCAAGAAAAATATGAGTTGGCTGATGCCCGACAAGCGCCCGACGGATAATATGGAGCTGGCTGTAGATTTGCCTCAGGAAGAAGAATTTGCATTGGCCAATATGATGCCTTATACTTATTATAACTTCTGGTTCCTGCCTAAGTATCAACAGGAATATGCTGATAAATACTTGTTGTTCAATGATATCAGCGACGAGGAACTGAAAGTGTTTGAGGATATATTCACCAAACTTATTAAAATTTCTCTTTGGAATACAGGCGGAACGCAATTTTTGAGTAAGAACCCGCCCCATACGGGCCGTGTAAAAGAGTTGGTCAAGATGTTCCCGAATGCCAAATTCATTTATTTGATGCGTAATCCATATACGGTATTCGAATCTACAAGGAACTTTTTCACCAATACGATCCAACCGTTGAAACTGGAGGATATTTCTCCTGAGGTGTTGGAACAGAATGTGCTGTCCGTTTATGCCAAGCTGTATCATAAATATGAGGCGGATAAGAAGTTCATTCCTGAAGGTAATTTGATGGAAGTGAAGTTCGAGGATTTTGAGGCGGATGCTATGGCTATGACCGAGCATATCTATAAGTCTCTTTCTATTCCCGGATTCGGAGCGGCTGCTCCGGCTATCAGTCAATATATAGGAGGAAAGAAAGGATATAAGAAGAATAAGTACACGTATGATGACCGTACGGTCCGGTTGGTGGAAGAGAACTGGAAGTTCGCGCTAGACCAGTGGGGCTATTCTATCTAAGAAATAAATGCCCGCAATTCTGTTTTTGAGATGGAATTGCGGGCATGATTACCTTCTGCTGACAGAAAGCAGTGTATTATTGGGCTTCGATAATTACACGACGGTTGAATGCCGGAGGAGTCAAGGTGTTGACACCACCCATGCCACCGATGATCAGATTGTTTTTGTTTACACCCAATTTAACCAATTCATTAGCCACATTGTTGGCACGGTCTTCACTCAATTGTTTGTTCCATGCGGCGCTACCTGTATCACTGTCGGCATAACCGGTTACTTTCAGCTTTAATTCCGGGTTGTTCTTTACCAATTCTGCGATTTGTTGCAAATTAACAGTAGAGTTGGCAGGGAGAACCGCTGAACCGATCTGGAAGAATACAGATTGAGGAGCCGGAGCTATTTGGTTCACTGTAACTTGTTCTGTAACCACTTCGGTAGGTTGGTTGGCAAGCTGTGCTTTTAATTGGCGGTTTTGTTCTATCTGTTGGGCCAAAGCGGTATTGATAGCATCCATTTGCGAAGAGGTAAGTGCCATAATGGCATCTACATCCGGAGCGGGCTTGAATCCTCTTTGTGGGAACTTATAAGTGATACCCACTGTAGCACCTGCCATAAAGTCGGGGCCTTTGCTGATGGTTTTACCGTCAAATTTGTTTTCTGTACCCATTCCGTAAAGTTCCAGGTTCAAGTCCCATGCACTGGCCAGATGGAATGTGTTGATGATACCGAAATTGAACGCCAGTGAGTTACGGCGTGGAGCATCGTAGGAGTGGGCAAAACCAAAACCTACGAATGGCACGAAGTCGTATATGCGGTTTTCATTGTATCCGGCCAGCATGTTACTGACATTGAACAAGATGTCACCGTGCAGGTTCATGTAATTGAACTTATCCTGATAGTATCCCTCGCTTAGCATGTGAGGCTTGGAATATACGGAAGGTTCGCTGGAAAAACTCTTCGACTGCAAACCGCTATATTGCAAGCGTAGTCCTAAACCGGGAGTAAACCATTTACCGATTGATATTTGGAGAGCCGGAGCAATACGTTTCTTGAATTTACCAAGATCGGACTGATCACCGAACAGTACTTGTGCCCCTCCGCCGACCGAGAAGAACCAATTATCGAAGAAGTGGTTGGTCTCTACTTTGTACTTATCCACAGGCACCTCCATCACATCTACACTCTCGCCTATGAGGACGTTTTGTGAATTGCTTTTCTGCTGCGCAAACGCCACAGAACTTAAACTGGCCGCAGCCAGTAAAAACATTAATTTTTTCATACTCATTTCTATTAGTTAATTATTGTCTAGGTTTATCTTCCCAAATTCAACTAAATAACATGAGCACTGATAAAAAGTTTGAGTTGGCCTACTATTTAATATTTTTTTATGAAAGAAGGCTAAAAAGATAGCGCTTGTCTGTGCTGTGACCGGCATCAAAGCTGAATCCTTCCCAATTGAACCCTTTTAAATCCTCGGGATTCTCTATGCGGTTTTTAATGATGAAGCGTGTCAATTCTCCGCGGCACATTTTTGCATAAACCACCACGGTGGTTAATTTCCCTTTCTTCCATACTTGAAATTCCGGTGTGATCACTTGTACTTCCTGCTCCACGCGCTTCCAGTCGAATAAATCTTTCATTTCCCCACTTGCCAGATTGACCAGTATTCCTCCTTGCGCTTTAATTTCTTTGATAAAAGTATCGGTCAGCAACGGCTTCCAACAGTCAAACATGGATATCCCTCCACGTTCGGGCAACTTGATATCTCCTTCCATCCTGTAATTCTTTATCCGGTCTAGCGGGCGGAGTAATCCGTAAAGGAAGGAAGTTATTCGCAGATGGTCTTGTGCATATTGAAAATCTTCAGGGGTGAAGTCCTGTGGTTGGATACGTTTATATACTATACCGGTATAAGCCAATAAGGCTGCTGAAGCGGTGGGAGAGTCTGAACAGAAATTCTGGAACCTCAGGTAGTTCTCTGCTGCTATTTTACTGTTCACACGCAAAAGTCGTTCCAGTTCTTCTGCCGGGAATTGGGACATATCCAGCGCGTTCCGTATCGCTTCGGCTTGGAATTGCGGTGTGCTGGTAGCAGGAGTTTGTATCTTGCTCTGTCCGGCCATTGTCTTGGCACATGAAATAAAAGTCATCATAGGCTAAAAAATAATATTTTCAGATGGCAAATATAAGAAAAACAGATATATTTGTCTTTGTTATTTCATCATTAAACATTCAGAACTATGAAAATGAAAAAGTTAGGGTTATTGTTCATGATGCTTTGCATGGTGTTTGCCGTCAATGCTCAGGAATTGAAAAAAGGAGATAAGTTACCTGAATTTCAACTGAAGTCTGCGGTGTATGGCGATGTTTCTTCGGCCGGATTGAAAGGTAAGGTGGTACTGGTGAGTTTGTTTGCCACCTGGTGTGGGCCATGTCAGTTGGAACTGGCTGAGGTGGAAAAGACTTTGTGGCCTAAGTATAAAGATAATAAGGACTTCGTACTGTTGGTGATTGGCCGTGAACATACGGATGAGCAGTTGAAAACTTATAATGAACGGAAGAAATTCACTTTTCCGTTATATCCCGATCCCAAACGTGAGGTATTCTCTTTATTTGCAGAGAAGTCAATTCCTCGTGCCTATCTGTTCAATAAAGAAGGTGAAGCCGTTTATACTTCCATCGGATATGAGAAAGAAGAATTTGAAAAGTTGATGGATGCTGTTGCGGAAGCTTTGAAATAAATAGTACCGTCCTTATCTTTTGGATGTGCAGAATTCACAACCTAAGTCAGGTTATGACTCCCTTCTGTACGTGCAGGATTTCGCATACGTCCGCATAAGCCTGTACGTACGTATGTATAGGCCTACGCAAACGTATGTGTAGCTTCATGCGGGCGTATGTGTAGGAAAAAGGGGATTGCGGAGGTTGCATCATAAATGCTTGATGAAACTTCGAGAATAACTTGTAAAAAAGCAAAGGGGACTGTCCACATGGAAGCCCCCTTTGTTTTTTAAGTTTGGAAAGGATTATTTGTAATCCTGCCAGCTCTTGATCTGAATGTCCTTTTCACTCATTTCGCAGAATGCTTCAATGAAAGCACTTGCCAGACGGGCGTTGGTAATCAAAGGAATATTGTGGTCAATTGCTCCGCGACGAATCTTGTAACCATTGGTCAATTCACGTTTGGTATGATTCTTCGGAATGTTGACTATCAAGTCGAATTTATGTTCGGCAATCATCTTCATCACATTGTTTTCCGCATCGGGCTTTTCATCCGGCCAGTAAACCGGTGTGGTGTTTACCCCGTGTGCGTTCAGGAAGGTTGCGGTTCCGGCAGTTGCATAGATTTCATATCCTTTTTCTGACAGCATACGGCTTGCTTCCAGCAAATCTACCTTGGATTTGGTAGCACCTGAGGAGAACATGACAGATTTGGTAGGAATCTTGAAGCCGACAGCAATCATGGAGTTCAGCAGTGCTTCGTGGAAATCATCACCGATACAACCTACCTCACCCGTTGAAGACATATCTACGCCCAATACAGGGTCAGCCTTGTGCAGACGGGAGAAGGAGAACTGGGAAGCTTTGACACCGATCCAGTCAATATCGAAAGCCGACTTGTCCGGTTGGCTGTATGGAGCACCCAGCATGATGCGGGTTGCGGTCTCAATGAAGTTGCGTTTCAATACCTTGGAAACAAACGGGAATGAACGTGAGGCACGCAGGTTGCACTCAATCACTTTCACTTCGTTGTTCTTAGCCAGGAACTGCATATTGAACGGACCGGAGATATTCAATTCTTTAGCGATACGGCGGCCGATTTTCTTGATGCGGCGGGCTGTCTCGAAATAAATCTTCTGAGCCGGGAATACCAAGGTCGCGTCACCTGAGTGTACACCTGCATATTCAATGTGTTCGGAGATGGCATATTCCACCACTTCGCCGTTCTGGGCTACAGCGTCGAATTCTATTTCTTTGGTATCCTGCATGAACTGTGATACCACTACCGGATATTCTTTAGAAACTTCCTTGGCCATCTGCAAGAATTCCTTCAGTTCTTCTTCGTTGTAGCACACGTTCATGGCAGCACCCGAGAGCACGTAGGAAGGACGCACCAATACCGGATAACCTACCTTGTTTACAAACTCTTCCATATCTTCCAGGCTGGTCAATTCCTTCCATGCCGGTTGGTCAATACCCAACTGGTCGAGCATGGCCGAGAACTTATGACGGTTTTCGGCGCGGTCGATGGAAAGCGGAGAAGTTCCCAATACGGGCACAGACTGACGGTGCAGCTTCATGGCCAGGTTGTTAGGTATCTGTCCGCCTACTGATACAATGACACCACCCGGTTGCTCCAGGTCAATCACATCGAGCACACGTTCGAACGAAAGTTCGTCAAAGTACAGACGGTCGCACATGTCATAGTCGGTAGAAACTGTCTCGGGGTTATAGTTAATCATGATGGATTTGTAACCCAGCTTGCGTGCGGTCTGGACAGCGTTTACAGAGCACCAGTCGAATTCTACGGACGAACCGATGCGGTAAGCACCTGAACCTAATACGACTACCGATTTCTCGTTCTTATAATAATTGACATCATATCCCGTAGTAGCGTAGGTCATATACAGGTAATTGGTCAGTTCGGGATGTTCGGATGCAACGGTATTGATACGTTTTACAGCCGGAAGAATATTCAACGCTTTACGACGGGTGCGTACAGCCAAGTTTTCCTTTTCCATATTGCCGCTGGCTTTCAATACGAAACGTGCAATCTGGAAATCAGAGAAGCCTAACACTTTAGCTTGGCGAAGTACCTCTTCGGGCAGATCCTCAATCTTATTATAAGTAGAAAGTTTAGCCTTATAGTCAACGATGTTTTTCAACTTGCCCAGGAACCACGGGTCGATCTTGGTCAGTTCGTGAATGTGTTCAATGCTGTATCCTTCTTCCAATGCAGAAGCGATGGAGAAGATGCGGAGGTCTGTCGGGTTAGCCAGTTCCTCATCCAGATTCTCGAATTTAGTATGGTCGTTACCCACGAAACCGTGCATGCCCTGACCTATCATACGAAGGCCTTTCTGAATGATTTCTTCGAAAGAGCGGCCGATAGACATGATTTCACCTACTGATTTCATGCTGGAGCCAATCTGGCGTGATACGCCTGCGAATTTAGTCAAGTCCCAACGGGGAATCTTACAAATCAGGTAATCCAGCTGGGGAGCTTCGTATGCTGAATTGGGGGTGCCCATCTCGCCAATCTGATCCAGTGTGTAACCCAAAGCGATTTTGGCGGCAACGAATGCCAAGGGGAACCCGGTAGCTTTAGAAGCCAGTGCGGAAGAACGGCTCAGACGTGCGTTTACTTCGATCACACGGTAGTCGTTGGTATCTGCATTGAAAGCATATTGGATGTTACATTCACCCACAATGCCCAAGTGGCGGATACACTTTATAGACAATTCTTGCAGCATGGCGACTTGTTCTTCTGTCAGCGAACAAGTGGGAGCCACCACGATAGACTCACCGGTGTGGATACCCAGCGGGTCGAAGTTTTCCATGCTTGCCACTGTGAAGCAATGGTCGTTGGCATCGCGGATCACTTCGAATTCTATTTCTTTCCAACCTTTCAATGATTCTTCAACCAGGATCTGTTTGGAGAATGCGAATGAACTTTCAGCCAGTTTGATGAAAGCAGCTTCGTCCGGACAGATACCGCTACCCAAACCACCTAGTGCGTAAGCAGAGCGTACCATCACCGGATAACCGATTTCGCGGGCAGCCTTCAGAGCTTCTTCCATACTTTCCACAGCGTGGCTCTTCGGGGTTTTCATCGGAATTTCATCCAGTTTCTTTACGAACAGATCACGGTCTTCAGTGTACATGATGGCTTCTACAGAGGTACCTAGTACTTCTACACCATATTTCTTCAGTGTACCGTTCAGGTAAAGCTCGGTACCACAGTTCAATGCGGTCTGTCCACCGAAAGCCAGCAAGATACCGTCCGGCTGTTCTTTTTTGATGATTTCTTCAACAAAGAAGGGAGTAACAGGGAGGAAATACACCTTGTCGGCAATACCTTCCGAAGTCTGGATAGTCGCGATGTTAGGATTTACCAACACCGAGTGAATACCTTCTTCGCGCAATGCTTTCAGCGCTTGTGAACCTGAGTAGTCAAACTCTCCTGCCTGGCCTATCTTGAGGGCACCCGAACCCAATACCAGGACTTTCTTTAAATCCTTTTTCATTGAAAGTTTCTTTTTATAATAGTTGTTTTAAAGTCGCTAAATATTAAAAAAAATGCGTCCATCCTCGTAAGAGGACTAACGCATTTGTTCGTATGTCTATATTATCTTTGTTCCTTTGGGATACATAGCACTATTAAATTTTGTGCAAAGTAACGACTAATTTCCAAGATAACAAAATAAATCGGGTTCTTTGTCGGAAGAATTATGCAAAATGAGGAGGGAAGTTCGGCCTTTATACTGGAAAATGACTATCTTTGCGTAAATTTTAATATAAGATAATATTTAAGAGATATGGGAAAAGAAAAAATCATATTGACCGGTGACCGTCCTACGGGAAGATTGCATATCGGTCATTACGTAGGTTCGTTGAAACGCAGAGTCGAACTCCAGAACTCCGGACTGTATGACAAGACTTTTATTTTCATTGCCGATGCACAGGCATTGACCGATAATATAGAAAACCCTGAGAAGGTGCGCCAGAATGTAATCGAGGTGGCGCTGGACTATATGGCGGTCGGTCTGGACCCGACGAAGTCCACCATCTTTATCCAGTCTCAGATTCCCGAATTGTGCGAGCTGACTTTCTACTATATGGACCTGGTTACCGTATCCCGCCTGCAACGTAATCCGACAGTGAAAACAGAGATTCAGATGCGTAACTTTGAAACCAGCATTCCGGTAGGGTTCTTTACGTATCCTATCAGCCAGGCTGCCGATATTACTGCTTTCAAGGCGACTACCGTTCCGGTGGGTGAGGATCAGGAGCCGATGATTGAACAGACTCGTGAGATTGTACGCCGTTTCAACCATATTTATGGTGACACGCTGGTAGAACCCGAAATCCTGTTGCCGGACAATGCGGCTTGTCTGCGTCTGCCGGGTACGGACGGAAAGGCTAAGATGAGCAAATCATTGGGTAACTGCATTTATTTGTCGGACACAGCCGACGAGGTGGAGAAGAAGGTGAAAAGCATGTACACCGATCCGACTCACTTGAAAGTATCCGATCCGGGCAAACTGGAAGGGAATACCGTTTTCACCTATTTGGATGCTTTCTGCAAACCAGAGCATTTCGGGCGTTATTTGCCCGATTATCCTGATTTGAATGAATTGAAGGCTCACTATACTCGTGGCGGATTAGGGGACATGAAGGTGAAGAAGTTCCTTGCCGCTATTATGCAAGAGGAATTGACTCCTATCCGCGAACGCCGTAAGGAGTTTGAAAAGGATATCCCGGCTATTTACGAAATGCTGCGTAAGGGATGCGAAACTGCCCGTGCTACTGCGACTGCCACGTTGGATGAAGTGCGCAAGGCGATGAAGATTAATTATTTTGATGATGCGGAACTGATTGCCGAACAGGTAAAGCGTTTTGGTCAGGACTAAAATAACTTTGTCATGAAGGGGGGACTATATATAATAAGGTATAGTCCCCCCTTTTGCGTTTGTTGAATTATAGAATTAATTTAATATTGTATGGTCTGTATATCAATGTTTTAAATGTGGTGTTGAAAAATAAATGAAAAAATAGTGTGCGTAAAATTTGCAGTTATCGGAAATAGCCGTATCTTTGCAACGCTTTTGAAACAAGAGGTTATCGGGCGTTTAGCTCAGCTGGTTCAGAGCATCTGCCTTACAAGCAGAGGGTCG
>ERZ1673697.853-NODE-853-length-42492-cov-16.298513_pt1 | contig 42492 bp, 30 predicted proteins | sample MGYA00580227_ERZ1673697 | MGnify/ENA primary metagenome ERZ1673697 (study PRJEB41218, sample SAMN15661759) | gut metagenome | host: Homo sapiens | place: Canada: London | collected 2015-08-20/2019-03-30 | study: EMG produced TPA metagenomics assembly of... | reverse complement strand
CCTCTGCTTGTAAGGCAGATGCTCTGAACCAGCTGAGCTAAACGCCCGTACACTTTCGTTTCAAAAGCGATGCAAAGGTACAGCTTATTTTGACATTACCAAAACATTTGCGAATTATTTTTCAGAAGAAATATACAATTTTCTATGTAGTGATTGAAATTCAACAATTTAACAAAGAAACTTTTTTTCCTTGAAGAATCAGCTATATAACTTCCACTTTTCTTTATCGCCTTATGGAAGGATATAACTTCCCGGCGGAAGCACTTTATCTTTTCTGCCGGGCAATGCCACTACAGCAACGGTGCCCTGAGGAACAACCACATGTATAGTCATTATGTGATTCTCCTTCTTTATATCTACTTTGATATCGCCATAAAGAGTAGGCACCACTGCCGAAGCTTCATGCAATGCCCCGAGCTGCGGAGAAACACGGAAACACTTGAATCCCGGTTCAAGAGGTTCTATCCCACAAAGTTTCTGGCTCAATATGGTCAGCGGGCCACCACTCCACGCATGATTGATAGTACCGCCTCCAAAACCTTCAGCGCCTATCCCCCAGCCCTCAAACAAAGTGGTATAAGGGTATGCCAGCATTTGGGTGTAGCGGTTGCGCATACGTTCCAATGCAAAGTCCGGCTCACCCATCATGAACAAAGCTTCCAGAACATACTTTTCCATATAGGGACTGGCGTGATACTCCTTTTTCAAGACTTTCAGCAAGGCTTTATGCCTGCCGACCGGAGCCAGTCCGCTGACTACGGCCATAGCCTGGGCGCGGTCGTCCGTCTCGCCCTGATGGGACTTGGAGCGGTATGCAGTACCCGTCCAGTAGCGATGGTCGAAAGTTGAGGAAATGCGCTTCATCATCCCGTCAACCCGGTTGGCGTCATACTGCTTATGCAAATAAAGGGCAAACTCTTTTTCCGCTTTAAGAGCCAGATAATACCAGCAGGTGGTAAGAACTTCCAGGTCGATATCAGTACCCCAGTCTCCCCAGTTCCAATCGCCCGGACGGGGAACGGGAAAGCCCTGCATGTCTACTTCCCACACTTCGTGCAGGTATTTCTTCATCCCGTCGTAAACGTCCGGAACAAAGGAATAGTCACCGCTATAAAATGCCTGGGTATAGAATCCGTACCATCCCACAGAAGCCAGCATTTGCAAAGGCAGCTCTTTGCACCAATTCAGAGAAGGTACGGGAGAAGCGATAATGCCATCCGACCGTTGCCAGTTCATCAACTCATAAATGCCTTTTACAGCCAACTGCCATCCCTGCGGATCGAGCGCATAGAATGCCTCGCCCAGTTCATTTACTTCATCGCCCCACCACTGTGCGCGCTCGCGATCCGGACAATCCATATAATTATCACGCATAGTAATATATAAGGTACGGGCACTCCGCTTCCACAGTTCGGTAAAGAATTCATCGTTGCAGGCGAAAGAGCCTTTAATATCCGCATTATAACCCGTTTCACGATATTTAAGTTCCAGCACTTCCACACCGGCCGGGATAATGTACAGCATTTCATGCCCGTTCATCCATCCGAAACTCTCATATTCCTGTTCACCGTCGCGAGTGATATACTCCGCCCGCACATTATTGGCACTGCCCCCCGTGTAATTGTCCGTCAACATTCCAATCTGCAATCCCGCCGGAGCTTTTACTTTCAGATAAGGAGTTACCTGGGCATTATAAGGCAACCGGCAACGAATGGTGTCTCCCGTTTCATTCTTAACCATTTCCGGATATTCTTTCAATCCGCTATCTTTCCACATCGGAACAGGACGAAGCACCAATTTGCCAAACGGCATCCCATTCGGGGAGGCAATCTCGACAGATGCCCCCAACCGTCCGTCAAACTCCGGCAGATTCCAGCCCGCCAGTTCTTTGCGGGCATCGAAACGGATATTGCTCTCTGCCAAACGGTAATTGGGAAATGGCGTTTCTGTATCTTGGTAGGCCTGATAAACTTTACATTGCCAGGTTTTATCGCTGACGATGGTCAACCCTGCCGAACGGGCACTAAACAATAAAGCAGCCGTCCCGCTGTTCACATGACTGAAGCCGTTCTTCCCGAAATGCCACACTAACAATGCTATGGTATTCCCTCCCTTTACCAGATAGGGAGCAATGTTTATCCGGTCATAATAAGTCGCCCCGGGCGCAGGTCCGCGTTTCAATCCGCCCTCAAAAACCACCATTTCGCCATTAATCCACAACCAGTATTTGGAATCGACAGCAATATTAGCCATCAGCTCACCCGGCACATCAGCAACCTCCACGGTTTTACGAAAACAAAGCCAGGAGTTCGGTGTACTTTGACAATGTTCACTGCCAATCCACCTGGCCTGAGGCAGGAACTCATCCGCTGCCTTCATCTGTATGGCAGCAACAGCAATCAAAATAAGAATTAAAAAGAAGAGCTTTTTCATGTTTAAGACAGTATTCTGATTTAGTTTTCATCTGTCACAAAAATAACGGATTATTTTTTGATATCCAATGATGCGGACCCCAAAAAAGAGACAGCATAAACACCGGAAACACCCGGCATCTATGCTGTCTTCTCTTTTCTGGTAATTATACTCTATTATTTGTATTCCTGCCAGCTCTTGATCTGAATATCTTCCAGTTTCATTTCGCAGAACGCTTCGATGAAAGCGCTTGCCAGACGGGCATTCGTAATCAACGGAATGTTGTGGTCGATGGCACCGCGACGAATTTTATAACCATTCGTCAACTCGCGCTTCGTATGGTTCTTCGGAATGTTGACAATCAAGTCGAACTTATGTTCGGCAATCATCTTCATCACATTGTTCTCAGCGTCGGGACGTTCATCGGGCCAGTAAACAGCCTCAGTAGCCACGCCATGAGCATTGAGGAATGCCGCCGTACCTGCCGTTGCATAAATCTTATAACCTTTGTTGAAGAGCATGCGGCTGGATTCCAGCAAATCTACTTTCGACTTCATCGCACCGGAAGAGAACATCACGCCCTTCTGGGGAATCTGGAAGCCGGTAGCAATCATGGCACTCAGCAATGCTTCTGAGAAGTCATCGCCGATACAGCCAACCTCACCGGTAGAAGACATATCCACACCCAACACCGGGTCTGCCTTGTGCAGACGTGAGAATGAGAACTGGGAAGCCTTCACGCCAATCCAGTCAATATCGAATGCCGACTTGTCAGGACGGGTGTAAGGAGCATCGAGCATGATGCGGGTAGCTGTTTCAATAAAGTTGCGTTTCAACACCTTAGACACGAACGGGAAGCTGCGTGAAGCGCGGAGATTACATTCGATCACTTTCACTTCGTTGTTGCGTGCCAGGAACTGGATGTTGAACGGACCGGAGATATTGAGTTCTTTTGCAATCTGACGGCTGATTTTCTTGATACGGCGTGCCGTAGCGAAGTAAATCTTCTGTGCGGGGAACACCAGCGTAGCGTCACCGGAGTGTACGCCTGCAAATTCCACGTGCTCGGAAATGGCATATTCCACTACTTCACCATTCTGCGCAACAGCGTCGAATTCAATTTCCTTCGTGTTCTGCAAGAACTGTGAAATAACCACCGGATATTCCTTAGACACTTCGGCAGCCATCTTCAGGAAGTTCTCCAGCTCTTCTTCATCGTAGCATACGTTCATCGCTGCACCCGAAAGCACATACGACGGACGAACCAGCACCGGATAACCTACCTTTTCAACAAAGCCTTTCACATCTTCCAGACTGGTGAGTTCCTGCCAAGCCGGCTGGTCGATGCCCAGTTGGTCGAGCATTGCAGAGAACTTGTTACGGTTTTCGGCACGGTCGATAGAGATAGGAGAAGTTCCCAGGATGGGCACTGCCTGACGGTGCAGTTTCATGGCCAGGTTGTTCGGGATTTGTCCGCCTACGGATACGATTACACCGCGGGGCTGTTCCAGGTCGATAACATCGAGCACACGTTCAAAAGAAAGTTCGTCGAAATAAAGACGGTCGCACATATCATAGTCGGTAGATACGGTTTCGGGGTTGTAGTTAATCATGATTGATTTGTAACCCAGCTTGCGTGCAGTCTGCACAGCGTTCACCGAACACCAGTCAAACTCAACGGAAGAACCGATACGGTATGCGCCGGAACCCAGAACAACTACCGATTTCTCGTTCTTATAGTAATTTACGTCATATCCCTGAGTGGCATACGTCATGTACAGGTAGTTGGTCAGTTCGGGATGCTCGGAAGCAACTGTATTGATGCGTTTTACAGCCGGAAGGATGCCCAGTTCTTTACGACGGGCGCGTACCTGGAGGTTTTCTTTCTCCATGTTGCCTTGCGGATTCAATACGAAGCGGGCAATCTGGAAGTCAGAGAAACCGAGGACTTTTGCTTCGCGCAGCACATCGGCGGGAATATCCTCTACCTTATTATATTGTGAAAGTTTCAGCTTATAGTCCACGATGTTCTTCAGTTTGCCAAGGAACCAGGGGTCAATCTTGGTCAGGTCGAAGATGCGGTCAATTGTGTAGCCGTTCTCCAAAGCCTCAGCAATGGCAAACACGCGCAAGTCCGTAGGACGTGAAAGTTCACGGTCGAGGTCGTCGAAATGCAGGTCGTTGCCCACGAATCCATGCATGCCCTGACCAATCATACGCAAACCTTTCTGAATGATCTCCTCGAAAGAACGTCCGATAGACATGATTTCGCCTACCGACTTCATGCTGGAACCAATTTCACGGCTAACGCCTACGAATTTCGTCAAGTCCCAACGAGGTATTTTGCAGATCAGGTAATCCAGTTGCGGAGCTACGTAAGCAGAGTTCGGAGTTCCCATTTCGCCAATCTGGTCGAGCGTATAGCCCAGAGCAATCTTAGCAGCAACGAATGCCAACGGGTAACCCGTAGCTTTAGAGGCCAAAGCGGAAGAACGGGACAGACGGGCATTCACCTCAATCACACGGTAGTCGTTGGTTTCGGCATTGAATGCGTACTGAATGTTACATTCGCCTACGATACCCAGGTGGCGGATGCACTTCGTAGAAAGGTCTTGCAACATTTTCACCTGTTCGTCAGTCAGCGAGCAAGTGGGGGCAACCACGATAGACTCTCCGGTATGGATGCCCAGCGGGTCGAAGTTTTCCATGCTTGCTACCGTGAAGCAGTGGTCGTTTGCATCACGGATAACCTCAAATTCTATTTCTTTCCAGCCTTTCAAAGACTCTTCTACAAGAATTTGCTTCGAGAAAGCGAATGAGCTTTCAGCCAGTTTCAGGAATTCTTCCTTATCCTGGCAGATACCGCTACCCAAACCGCCCAGTGCATAAGCGGAACGGACCATCACCGGGAAACCGATACGCTCGGCAGCGGCAATCGCATCTTCCATGCTCTCTACAGCCTGGCTGACGGGAGTTTTCATCTCGATTTCATCCAGCTTCTTCACGAAGAGGTCGCGGTCTTCAGTGTACATGATGGCTTCTACCGAAGTACCCAGCACGCGCACGCCATGCTTAGCCAGCACGCCGCTTGTGTAGAGTTCGGCACCGCAGTTCAGCGCAGTCTGACCGCCGAATGCCAACAGGATGCCGTCCGGCTGCTCTTTCTTGATGATTTCTTCTACAAAATCAGTGGTTACGGGCAGGAAGTAAACCTTATCTGCAATGCCTTCCGATGTCTGGATAGTAGCAATGTTGGGGTTTACCAATACTGAACTGATACCTTCTTCACGCAGAGCTTTCAACGCCTGCGAACCGGAATAATCGAACTCCCCGGCCTGACCGATCTTGAGTGCACCTGAGCCCAAGACCAACACTTTCTTCAAATTCTTTTCCATATATTCTCTTGTTGTCTATTAAGTTTCTTCCTCTATACGTTCGGGCACAAAAAAAATGCGTTACCCGAAAAGGATTAACGCATTACCAAAGAACTAACAATATCATTTTCAGAGAAAGAGAAATCGTCGGCTAACGAATGAAATTCATTCGAATGCAGATTGTATGTATCTCTTTTCCCGTGTTGTTGCATCGCTGTTTTAAAATTTGTGCAAAGTAACGACTTATTTGTGAAATCAGCAAATTATCAGAAGAAGTTTTTTAAAGAATTCTCCGGCCACGGGTAGGAATATTCTTACAGGGCAACCGCATCAGAATTCTTATCTATGCAGTAATGAAGCAAATGATAAGCAGTACTATCTGTCATCCTGAGCGCAGTCGAAGGATCTACTCTCTTTACATAAGTCTACGCTATATAAAAGCAGGAGAAGAGCTCCTTCGACTGCGCTCAGGATGACAGATACTAACAGAAATCATCCGAATATATCAAAGTATTATAGAAACATTACCTATAATCAAGCCGAACACCATTAAGAATCAAGCCAAACACCATTAAGAACAAAACCACACTCTCCTTACCACAAAAGCATAATAAACCTGCCCCAAAACTTCTTCATCCCGACTATAAACTTTATCTTTGCGCTGGAGATGCATATCTTCACCTTAGAGATGCGCATCTTCAGCTTAAAGACATTCATCTCCAGACTGGAGATAAACTTTCTTCCTAACCACAGACATCTTCATCCCTAAAGAGAAGGTACCTCGAAGTTAAGACGGGACTCTTTTATCGTTAACACTGGTCACAAACATTATTAATACCGTAGAAATCAATGGCTGAATATGAGATGCAGGAATCAAACCTGCCCAATGAAGAGGGCAAACGTATCCTCTTTCCACGCATGAAGCTGTGGAACCAAGTAGACTTGGAATACATCGCAAAGAACATCAATTATGCAAGCACTTTCACGCCGGGAGACATTATGGGACTGGTACGCTCGCTCACCCAGGAGATTGCCAACCAGATGGCGCAAGGCAATTCGGTGAAAGTGGACGGCCTCGGCATCTTCACCCCCGCACTGGGCTTGCGCCAAGGCAAAGAACGCGAATCGGGCGAAAAAGGCGGGCGGCGACGAAACTCAATGAGCATCTGCGTGCAGAACATCAATTTCCGTGCCGACAAGCAATTCATCGAAGAAACAGGAAGACGCTGCATACTGAGCCGGTCGGAGTTAAAGCCCGGCCGTTCATCGAAGAAATACACACCGGAACAACGGCTGGAGTTGGCACAAAAGTATCTGGAGGAACATCCTTACATGAAAGTGCCCGATTACTGTCAACTGACAGGTTTGCTACGAAACACCGCCGCCAAGGAGTTGAAGCGCTGGAGCGAAATACCGGAAACCGGCATTACCACTCAAGGACGAGGTTCGCACAAGCTGTATGTGAAACGGAAAGAGACGACTATCCCTTGAGGTTTCGATAAATATCGGTATCTTTGCAGTCGCATTGAAAATTAAGGAATTAAAAACGAAGAAAATATAGATATGGCTAAAGAAAAAATCATCCTCACGGGCGACCGCCCCACAGGACGCCTACACATAGGACACTATGTAGGCTCGTTGAGAAGAAGAGTGGAGTTGCAGAACTCCGGTTTGTATGACAAGATATTCATCTTCATTGCCGACGCCCAGGCGCTGACCGATAACGTGGATAACCCGGAAAAGGTACGTCAAAATGTAATTGAAGTAGCTTTGGATTATCTGGCTTGCGGCATCGACCCGACAAAATCCACCATCTTCATCCAATCGCAGATAGCGGAACTTTGCGAGCTGACTTTTTACTATATGAATATGGTGACAGTATCCCGTCTGCAACGCAACCCGACCGTAAAGACTGAAATTCAGATGCGTAACTTTGAGACAAGCATCCCGGTAGGCTTCTTTACCTACCCCATCAGCCAGGCTGCGGACATCACCGCTTTCAAGGCAACCACCGTTCCCGTAGGCGAAGACCAGGAACCGATGCTTGAACAGGCACGCGAAATTGTACGCCGGTTCAACCATATATATGGTGATACACTCGTTGAACCGGAAATCCTGTTGCCGGACAATGCAGCTTGCCTGCGCCTGCCGGGAACCGACGGTAAGGCCAAGATGAGCAAATCCCTGGGCAACTGCATCTACCTCTCCGACACCGCCGAAGAAGTGGAGAAGAAGATTCGCGGCATGTACACCGACCCCGACCACTTGCGCGTGCAAGACCCGGGCAAGGTGGAAGGCAATCCTGTATTTACGTATCTGGATGCTTTCTCCCGCCCCGAACACTTCGAACGCTATCTGCCCGATTATCCTAATCTGGATGAATTGAAAGCGCATTATATGCGTGGCGGTCTGGGTGATGTGAAAGTGAAAAGATTCCTCAACGCCATCATGCAGGAGACGCTGGAGCCGATCCGCAACCGTCGCAAGGAGTTTGAAAAAGATATTCCCGCCATCTACGAAATGCTGAAGAAAGGTTGCGAAACAGCACGCGAAGCTGCCGCCGCGACATTGGATGATGTACGCAAGGCAATGAAGATCAACTATTTCGATGATGCGGAACTGATTGCAGAACAAGTGAAGAAATTCAGCGCAGAATAACGTTGTACTTTCCAAATAGATGAAGATAAAACAGATAAAGGAGGACATCAATCAAAAAGTGTATCGTCCCCCTTTATCATATTAGGAATTCATTCTAATAGAATGATACAAAAACGCAGAGCATTGAATAACGTATGAGATACTTAGGAAGTAAAGATAGCTTAACCGAACAAATAACTGATTTACTCGAGAGGAAAGGACTTCTAAAAAAAGAATTGACCTTTTTCGATGCTTTCTGTGGTATGGGAGCTGTTGCCGATGCCGTCAAAAGTTCTTATAATAATATTATAGTGAACGACTCGCTGAAATGCAGTGTAACATATAGCCAAGGGCGGCTGTATGCAAATGAATGTACATTTGCGACATTAGGGTTCAACCCTTTTGAGTATTTCAATAATAACCATACTACCTTTGAGGGCTTCATTTACAGAAACTATTCGCCGGGAAATTCTAACAGAATGTATTTTACCCAGAACAATGCAGGCCGGATAGATTACTTTAGACAGCAAATCGAAAGTTGGCATTCAGACAATAGAATTACCGATAAAGAATATATCTATCTGCTTGCCTGCTTATTAGAGTCTGTATCCGACGTTGCAAACACAGCTGGTGTATACGGTGCTTTCCTGAAACATTGGGACAGTCGTGCACTTAAGCCCATATCCTTTAACAAAATAGATAGCCAAGAAGGTATATGCCCCAATATCATAGCACACAACAAGAAAATAGAAGACATCATTTCTGACGTAAAATGTGATGTCCTCTATGTAGATCCACCGTATACTCAAAATCAATATGGAACACAGTATCATTTGCTCGAGACACTAATTCTTAACGATGAACCGATTATAAGTGCAGTCACAGGCTCCAGGCCAACGGCTCCCATGCGTTCGGATTGGTCGAAAATGTATCGTGCCCACATCCTTTTTGAGAAAGTCGTTGCCGAAACAAAAGCGAAACATATTATCTTGAGCTATAATAACGATGGTTTCATGTCCAAAGACTATATCGAAGCTACATTAAAACGATATGGTTTGGAAGCTTCTTATGAATGCTTAATCGTGGACTATAAGAAATACAACAATTTTAAATGTCAGGGAGCATCCGGACACTGCGAGTACATCTTCTATATTGAAAAAAAGGATGCTGCCGACATCATCGTTGAGTCTCCACTGAACTATACGGGCAGCAAATCCAAAATGATTGGCATAATCAAAGAATATATGCCCCAAAAAGATATAAACACAGTAGTTGATGCCTTTGGAGGCGGCTTCAACGTCGGTATCAATATAGATACCCGAAATATCATCTATAATGATATTAACCCCTTTGTAGAAAGTCTCATCAAATCATTCAGCTCTGACGCATACTCCTACTTACAGTATGTCAACCGCCTAATCAAAAAATATAAATTATCACCTGATAACAAGGCAGGTTATCTGGAACTTAGAGCAAAATACAATAGCATATCAATAGAAAAGCGAGATCCCCGCATGCTCTATACCCTAATACTATACGGATTTCAGCAGCAAATCCGTTTCAACACCAGCTACGAATTCAATAACCCTGCAGGTTCAAGATGGTTTAACGACTTCTTACTGTCAAAGTTCATTTCGTTTGCCCGCTGCTCAAGAAAGAAAAAAATAGAATACAGGAATAAGACATTTATTCAATTGCTTGAAGAGATTCCTAAAGATGCTTTTGTATACGCCGATCCACCATATCGGTCAACATTAGGAGTTTACAATGATGGCAAAAGAGGATTTGAAGGATGGACATTAGCGCACGAGCACTCCCTCTGCCAATTTCTGGATGCCATAGACCATCGAGGTTCCAAATTTATGCTATCCTACGTTTTACAAGTTGACGATTTTTACAACGAGGACATTGCCAATTGGGCTAACAATAGGCAATATCATATCATAAACGTAGATACGCCACAAGGAAGATACAACAACCGACAAGAAGTTTTAATAATAAACTATCAACATGACTGCAAAAATAATATATAGGCCAAATGCACAAAAAACGCCAGGGCTTTTTGACAGCTTATTGAACTACGAAATTTTTCGTGATATATGTGTTCGCGTGACCGGACAAGAATCTTTTGAAGTTATTCGAGACACTTCAACCTATAACAAAGGCCGCTTGATTTGCGTCATTTATAATGGAGTTACAAACTACATATCTCTATCAGAGAACGATATCAAAGGACGAAACTCCAGTTTGCAAAGCGTTCCAACAGCAATCAATCTATTTTATGCAGAAGCAAATCCAAACAAACGATTATTCTACTACTTCATGCCACATATAGGTAATGCTTTTACAGACTACCACCTTTTTATATATAAGTTACTGATTACCGCGGGAGTAGTATTTCTGAACATGGCAGACTATTATCCAGAGATAGTATTGCCATACACCAATATAGATGACCTCATAGCCGACAGGCGTGACAACAAAAAAGAAAACTCATCCAATAACTCTTCGTACGTATCGAAGACCATCGATAAGATACAGATTTATGCAAAAACCTTTGGCGCAAGCAAGTATGAATCAACCTTGTTGGCCATTGCTGTTTCTCACATTGCGGATAAGCCTATAGAACTTTTCAACATTTGCGAGCAGGATTTGAAGGTGCTTCCGGAGAGTTCTGTTGCAACCATAGAGAAACTCGGGAACATAACAATGCACTATACATCTTTCACATTGGACAAGCGTCAGTATCTGGAGCAATCTGATAAAAGTGTCCTGCGTTCTCCGACATACCAATACAATTTGCTTAACCGAATAGGACATAAAAAATGCGCTTTATGCGGCTGCGAAATACCGGAAATCATTCAAGGAGCACATATATGGGGAGTCGCAGAGATTGCCAAATCAACAGTTCTCAGTGAAGATGATAAGTTTATGCATGCAATAAGCGGGCACAACGGATTATGGTTATGCCAAAATCATCATAAACTATTCGATTCGAATATCATCATGTTAGATACTGAAGGGCATATCAAAATGAAAAAAGGAATTCTTGATAAGAACATTTTATTCATCAATGGGATAACCAATGTCACAACACTTCTGCCACACGTGCTGAGTGATGAGTTTAAATGGTACATATCGCAAAGAAACCAACTCTTAAATTCAGAATATACACACCTATTGAGTGTATAAAAAGAAAAATGCCAATACCATATTATAGTACAAATGACTCCGATTTCTGCCTTTATTTAGGAGATACGGTAGAGGAATTAGAACTGATGAAAGGAGAGTTTGATATGATATTTGCCGACCCGCCCTATTTTCTATCCACCGGTAATGGGAAGGTAAATATTAATGGACAGTATATTAAGTTTGACAAGGGTGACTGGGACAGAGTTCGTTCAAGCAAAGAGAAAGATAAATTCAACACAGCATGGCTATCCCAATGCTACAGAAAGCTAAAAGATGAAGGAACGATCTGGATTAGCGGAACATATCATAACGTTTTTTCCATTGCCAATTGTTTGGAAAACATCGGATTTAAAATCTTAAATATAGTTGTATGGCACAAATTCGATCCACCATGTACGCTGTCCGAGCAACGACTAAATTTTTCGGCTGAATACATAATATGGGCTAACAAGAGAGACTGTAAAAGGCATTACTTCAACTACGAATTACTTAAATCAATTAATAGCGGAGTGCCAATGCCCGATGTCTGGACTTTGCCCGCAGTAGATTTCTGGGAGAAACACTGTGGAAAACATCCTACACAAAAACCTTTATGTCTCCTCTATCGCATTATACTGGCATCCACACGACAAGGTTCTCTCATCCTGGATCCATTTGCAGGCAGTTGTACCACAGGCATTGCTGCCAATCTTTTAGGGCGTAAGTTTGTCGGTATAGACCAAAGCAAGTCTTTTTTAGATTTAGGTATTCGGCGTCGCCAGGAAATTTCAGTTCCGGCAATCGCGCAGCAAATGAGAACAAAAATGGCTGAAATTCCTGAAGAAGTAATGGTTATGGTCAATCATGCTCGTCGCGAGTTACGCGAAAAAATGATTGAAACAGGCATCTGCTATCTACGTGCCGGAGATTCAAAAGGTTCGCTACTTGTCACTCCAGGTTTCGAGCGCATGCACTACGTATTGTTGCATACAAATGGCGAGGAATGTTCTCTATACAAACTAAAAATCGGGGGACATTTCCAAATATGGACTAAAGAAACGCTTGAACAACACGGTTTCCATCCCCAACATGCTCCCTACTACATAGTACTACTCTTCGACAAGAATAATCCTATTGAGTTTAAAGTACCACCGAATCTAAAAGAAAGTATCAATACATATCGAGCAAAGATACGTCCATTAAGCCATTTTATTGGGCTTATATAGCTAAAAAAGAAAGAAGGTGTATCAAAATGGTAAATTTTTCCATTTTAATACACCTTACTACTAAATTACAATTTTCAATTAGCTGATTTTACCAATACCACACGGTTCAGAATCGGTTGGCCAAACTTGTCTACACCACCACCAGCTTCAATGTTCAGGCGGTCGGCAGCGATACCATAATTCTTGACCAATGCATTCTTGACAGCCTGTGCACGTTTCAAGCTCAACTCTTTGTTGAATGCCGGAGTACCGGTTGCAGAGTCAGCATAACCGTTTACGGTATAAGTCGCGTTCGGGAACTGCTTCATCTGTTCTGCCAGATAAGACAGGTTCATGATTTCACGCGGAGACAACTCGGCAGAACCAATTGTGAAGAATACGGTGCGCGGTGCAATGTCCGGATCGGGAACAATCACTTCCGTTTCTGTAACTTCAGCCACAGGTTGGTTTTCAGCCTGTACCAATGCATTCTTCAACTGTGCATTCTGTGCACCCATCATCGCCAGCTTATCCTGCATGGCAGCCAACTCGATTTGAGAAATCAACTGCGGCATCGGACGACGGAAACCGCGGGCAGGGAAACGGTAAGTCAAACCGACCGTTGCGCTCAGTACGCCATCATATCCATGATCGCCGCCAACTTCGCCATCGAATTTGTCTTCAACACCCATTGCGTTAAGTTCCAGGTTAATATCTATCGCATTCGAAATACGGAACTTGTTGATGATACCCGCATTTACGGACAGTGCTTCGCGGTGAGGCTTTGAATAGTTGTGAGTAAAACCGGCACCTACATAAGGGATAATCTCATAAACGCGGTGCTGGTTGTAACCACCGAAGAGTGCGTTCAAGTTGAACATCACGTCACCGTGGAGGTTCATATAGTCGAAGCGTTGTTTATAGTAACCGTCTTTCAGTTGGGTACCTTTCACATAGTCGGCACCTGCATCGTACGTAAATCCTCTTGCCTGAAGACCGCTATATTGCAAACGCAATCCTAAACCCGGAGTAAACCATTTACCAACGGAGACATTCAGTGTCGGGCTGATACGTTTACCAAAACTTCCGGCTTTGTCATTATCGCCAAATGTAGCTTCGGCACCGCCGCCGATAGAGAAGAACCAATTGCTCCAGAAAGGATTGGTTATTACCTGGTACTTATCCTGTACCTGAATAACCTCATATTCGACAACTTCACTTGTACTGTTCTGTGCCCAGGCGGCAGAAGTCAGGCCGGCCAGAGCCAACAACATTAGAATCTTTTTCATATACCTAAATAGTTAAGTGGTTAATTTAAATTCATTATTATATTTGCTTAAATAACACCCACAGAACTAAAAGGTTTTTGAGAGACTATAATTTTTGTTTTTAATATAAAATGCACGTTGGGAGAATTGATTCATAACTGATAAGAAAGGAATCAAATGGCAGCCTAAGCCTGAAAGGCTTTCATCTTACAGCCCAGGGCAACACCCTGGGGATTGGTATGTATCTTTGCGCCCTGTAAGGGCAAAAGCCCGTATGTGGTGTTATGCCCTTACAGGGCGTAAGATTGTGTGGTACGGTTCATTCCCAGGGCGTTGCCCTGGGCTATAAGATGAAAGCCTTTCAGGCTTAAGCTGCGCTATACTATTAAGAAATTAAAGTCCGCGTTCATCCGCCTTATCCGCGACGTCCGCGTACCCATTTCATTCATAACCCTACAGAAATGGACTAATTCCGCCAACAGGAAAATAGCTTAGCGTGAAAATAACTTCTCGATATCTTCTTCTTTAATAGTAGACAGTACCGTACGGCCGTCCGGTGTATAATTCGGAGTAGGACAGGCGAAAAGGCTATCCACCAGGTTCACCATCTCCTCGTTACTCAATACCTGCCCGTAAACGATAGCGGCAGCTTTGGCCAGCGTCAAAGCCAGCATGGTCTGCACTTCTTCTTTTACATCACTCCCTTTTTCCATAGCCGTATGCACCATATTGCGCACCAACTCCACGGGATTCAGCCCCTCTATACCGGACGGAATACCGTTTATGGCATAACTGCCGCCACCCAACGGTGTCAGTTCAAACCCAACTGCCGAGAAATCTTCCAGAATACTTTCAAGCACCGCAGCTTCCGAAGCCGGCAACTGCACAATCTCAGGAAACAGCACCCCTTGCGATACCCCTTGCTTCTGGCGGATCTGACTCATATAGCGTTCGAACAAAACCCGGATATGCGCCCTGTGCTGGTCTATCAGCATCAGACCGGACTTCACCGAAGTAAGAATAAACCGTCCCTTAAACTGGAAGTGTTGTGCCCCTTTCTCCACTGCCGATTCATTAGCATACAACGGTGCGGGTGACGATGGTGCCATTTCCGTTTCCGAAACATACGGCATACGTTCTTCGGGCATATCCGTCGATACCGGTGCGGAAGCCCAGTTTGTTTCGTCCACAAACGGTTCTTCCTCCATCGGAGCGTTCATCTTGCTGGCTTTTTCCAGTCCGTCATACAGTCCCTCCCAATCCACTTTCGGACGGGAATAGCTGCCGCCGCTATAAGAAGAAGAGGAAGCGGGAGACGTTTTGAACGGATTGAAATCCGAATTATAATGCACTCTGGGAGGCTCTATCGGGCGGGTCTGGTCGAATGCCGGAATATCAGGCATGCCTTCCATGTCGAAATCAATAGACGGTACCGCATTGAACTTGCCCAATGATTCCTTTACCGCCGCAGAGAGTATCTGCCAGATGGCTTGTTCGTTTTCAAATTTGATTTCCGTCTTCGTAGGATGTATATTCACATCAATGTTAGCCGGATCAACATCAAAATAGATGAAATAGGAAATCTGTTCACCGGCCGGAATCAGCTGTTCATAAGCATCCATCACCGCTTTATGGAAATAAGGATGGCGCATATAGCGGCCGTTCACAAAGAAATACTGGTGAGCGCCTTTTTTACGTGCCGTCTCCGGTTTGGCTACAAAGCCCGACACCTTCACCATAGTGGTGTTCACATCCACCGACAGCAAATGCTGGTTCAGCTTCTTGCCGAACACCGCCAGAATGCGCTGGCGAAGCGGCATTACCGGCAGATTGAACAACTCACTGTCATTGCTATATAAATAGAAAGCCACCTCGGGATGTACCAAAGCGATGCGTTCAAACTCTGTGAGAATATTGCTGAGTTCCGTTGAGTTCGCTTTCAGGAACTTACGGCGGGCGGGTATATTAAAGAATAAGTTCTTAATGGAGAAGTTACTCCCTTTCGGACAGGAAACAGCCTCCTGAGTTTCCACTTTTGAGCCGGCTATCATGATCCGGGTTCCCAACTCTTCATCGGCCTTGCGGGTTTTCAGTTCCACTTCCGCCACCGCGGCGATAGAAGCCAGTGCCTCACCGCGAAATCCCATTGTGCGCAAAGCAAACAAATCGGCAGCTTCCTTAATCTTAGAAGTAGCGTGACGTTCGAAAGCAAGGCGTGCATCCGTTTCGGACATACCCTTTCCATCGTCAATCACCTGTATGCAGGTTTTCCCTGCATCCGTCACCAATACATGTATCTCTTGCGCCTCGGCATCAATCGCATTTTCTACCAATTCCTTAATTACGGATGCCGGACGCTGTATCACCTCTCCGGCAGCAATCTGATTGGCAACCGAATCGGGCAGCAAATGAATTATGTCGCTCATAATGAGTAAAGTAGTTAGTAGTTAGTAGTAGGTATGATGGCACTGACGACAGAAGTCGTTGATGAGGAATCAGATAATTCCGGTGCTTATTGCATACCACAAGTATATCAGCAAGGCGATAATCACCAGTATCACTCCCAGGTGTATCGGTTTACGCCCGCTTTCCTTACGCCGTTTCAGATGGGTAGTCCCCTCAACGAACTTTCCGCGGATATCTTCCGGCGAAAACTCTTTTTCAGGCAACATTCCCAATTCACGCTTGGCGCTTTCTTCCATTTTCGCCAACTTCTCTTTTCGCTCATCTACATAAATGTATTGATGGTTAAAGCCGCGTGGCTTTCTCATAGTGAACATTCCCATAGCGTTTATTTATTTCTTTTGATGTTCAAATTCCTTGGCGAAGTTATAGGTTTCCGGTCTGATTTCTGCAATTGTTCACCGGCTTTCTTGCCTCGCCATTCAAAAATATCTTCCTTATTCCGCGGACGGATATAGTCGAACCAGACAAAAGGGGGCAACTTGTATTTATCCGCCGGAATCTGGTCCATCGGAAACAGCGTACCATTGGCTTTACCAATGAACGCTCCTTTTTCCATACGGCGCTCTTTCAGCAACATACGCAGAAAACTGCCCTCGGCATAGTTCAACCCTATCATAGTGCTGTCTTTATCGTCTATCGGATAAAAGACAACGAGTACATTGCCATTCACATCTATCTGCCGCATATCTCCTTCGACAAAGAAACCTTTCATCTCCTTGCCCGTCACCTGATTATAATGGACGGAGTCTTTCTTCTCCACAACCAAAGCCTGATTGATGATATGTATCCAGTCTATGGTACTGTCATTCATGTAAGCCTTGATTTCTTCGCCCACTACTTGTTGTTCGCCGTGCCACAAAATGGGGTCGGTGTACATGGTCATGCAGGAATCCTTCGAATTATAGACCAAAGAGTCGCAAACAGCCTGTACATCCGTACGGTAAGCGCGGACTTTATGATAAGCGCGCATCTCGCGATACATGGAGTCTGTATTTATATGATAGGTAAGCAACCGCAATGTATCGCCATGCATGAACAAGCTGTCGCCCTGCGAATAGTCGATGGCTACAGCACGCTGGGTGGCAAGGGCGCTTCCCGTCAATTCATTGTAGAAACAGTAATTGCCGGTAAGCATATTCCTGTTCACGGTATCGTTCATCTGGACATTGTCAAATGCTTCGCCATATCCCAGAACGCGGTCATAGAAAAGGCTGTCGCCCGTCAGTTTCTTGCCTTCGTTGGTCAATACGGAACGGTCCAGAAGTTCAGCCTGTTCGGTGGTGGTGTTGTAGATACCCCGTTCGGAATAGATGTGGTTCTTATCGCTCACAATATCCGAAGGACCTAAGATGGTGGCTATCTTGCTTTCGGTACTATACTTCAAAGTGTCCGAAGTCAAGACAAACTGCGGATTCACCAGCTTCACATCATGATTGAATACGGATAACTTGGTAGCCGGACTGTATTCTCCCCACTCGGAAGTCAACACATTCTCTTCATCGGTCAACGTTCCGCCCTCAAAGTAATAACCCAGATTATACAGACGGTCGTAGTTCAAGCTATCGGTTGTCAGCGTTGTATTCCGGTTAATCATGCGGACATTGCCACGTAACATCGCCAATTGCGACATACCGTCATAATAGAGGTAATCGCCATAGATAAACAGCGTATCTCCCTGTTCCATACGGACGTTGTCAAACGCTTCCACCGAGTTCGTCTTCTCAAAAATCAACGCGCTGTCACAGTACATATACATACTGTCGTGGCGCAGCTTCACCGACCCGATAAGTATCTGAACATCCGGCATCAGGATTTTGTCCGCCTGTGCCTCGTCAGCGTAAAGCAAATCGACCCGGGTTTTCTTCTTTTCCGGCTCTTTCTTCTTGTCCTGAGCGCTCAGCAAACAGATGCCAAACAGGCATAGAACACCTGTCAGTAGGAATCTATGCCTGTTCAGAAAATTAGTCCTTGTATTTTTTTTCTGCATACAAAAATCAGTATATCAGCCGGAATCAGTCTTTTTTAATCCAACCCGGATACTTAAATGCACAGTTTTTCCAGTTATCGTTGATACGCACGTACGTATGTTTCTGTTTCTCACGAATCCACTTGTCCAGCACTTCATCGCGGCGTTTGTCCAATACTATTTCTTTCAGGTTCTGATAGTCTTCAGAAATCGTCGCCTTATGTCCGTTGATACGGCTTTTCAACTTCACAATCACACATTCCTCTTTACCGGTCTTCTGTGGTATCATGGTGAACGCCTCGGAGATTTCTCCGACTTTCATCTTGTCCACTACCTTGGCTATTTCCGGCGGAAGCTCCTGCATCTCAAACTTGGAAGTGTTGGTTTGAGGGTTAGGCAGCAAACCGTGATTGTTACGTGTATCCTTATCTTGTGAGAGCACGGAAGCAGCTTCTTCAAAAGTAAACTTGCCGTTACGGATATCGTCAGCGATAGAATCCAGACGGGCGGTACCTGCCATCAATGCTTCTTCCGGCACGTGCGGCTTCAGCAAGATATGGCGTACTTTGATACGGTCGCCGCGTTTCTCCATCAACTGGATAATGTGAAAACCATACTCAGACTCCACAATCTTGGAAACCTTATTCGGATCCTGTAAGTTGAAAGCTACGTTAGCAAATGCGGGGTCCAGATAACCACGTCCGGTAAATGGCATTTCACCACCGTTGATAGCCGTACCACGGTCGTCAGAGTACAGGCGCGCCAACATAGAGAAACTCTCTCCATTGTTAACACGGTCCGTATATTCGCGCAAACGTCTTTTTACGTCTTCGATTTCATCCAAAGGAATCTTCGGCTGCTGCGTGATAATCTGCACCTCTACCTGGGTAGGGATGTAAGGGATGCTATCCTGTGGCAGGTCTTTAAAGTAACGGCGCACTTCTGCCGGGGTAATCTTAATCTCCCCTACCAGCTTCTGCTGCATCTTCTGCACTTTCAAGCCCTCACGAGCATTGTCACGCAGAGTCTCACGTATCTGGCTGGATGTCTTATTGAAGTATTCCTCCATCTTCTCGCGCGAACCGATATTGGCGATATACATATTCGTCATATAGTCCACACGCTGAATCACTTCGCTTTCAGCAACCTCAATACTATCGAGGGCAGCCTGATGCAGATACAGTTTCTGCACGGCTATTTCTTCCGGAATCACGCAGTAAGGATCGCCGTCGAATTTACGTCCTTCGTACTGGGCACTCATTCGTGCTTCTTCTACTTCAGACTTCAATATAGCCTCGTCGCCCACTACCCAAACAACCTCGTCAATCACATTGTCTTGTCCGTAAACGGCAGAACCGGTCAACAGCGCCAAGGCACATAAAACTACAAACTTAAAGTTCATAAAATTTCTCATTCTGTGTATCTAAACTAATTATATTTAATCTTATCTCTTTTTACTGCCTGCTGATACAAGTCGTCTTTCACAGCTTTCATAAATTCTACTTGTTTCAGGTTCAGCACCATATCTTTCACTTTAGGACGGGCGAACTCATACGGTTCCTGTTCACCCACCGAGCGATATTCACTCACATTCAGGAAATAATAAAACGCCGTATCTTTCAGTTCGATATGACGGTTCTCATTCACATAGCTTTCCACCTCCGGCACTTTCAGCGGTATCAGATCGAGCACATCAGCCATTGGTACCCATTTGTCATAGAAGTACTCATACTTCACAGCATTCTGCAAACTATACTTCTCCAAATGCTCCACTGCATCCTGCGTAGGAGTCTTATACCAACGACGTACATTGTTTAGTTCTGGTGCAGTGAGGGGGACTTTCATGAACAGTCCTTGCACAAGGGGGCGCTCCAGTTTGAAAAGTTCTTTGTTCTTTTCGTAATACTCTGTCAACTCCTGTTCCGAAATCTCATTCGAGAGCCTCTGGTGAATCAGTGCCTGCTGATAAGTATGCATTATCAATGCTTTCCGATAATTCTCCACAAGCTTCTCTATCTCCCCGTTATCGGGAATATTGCTTTGAGCTTTCTCGTAGAGTAGAATATCTTCCACCCAATTGCGGATATAATGTTCTGCAAATAATAAACTGTCGTCCTTCGACAGCCTTGCCGGAAGCGCAGATTGCAAATCTTCCCGGTAAAGGAAATTGCCGTCCAGTTCCACCAGCGGTGTTTTGCCTTTATGATTGTGTTGCTCGCTACAGGCCGCACAGAAAAGGATGGATAGGATTCCCAGGAAAAATATTCGCATCACCGATATGATATTTACTTATTTCAGGCTACGAAGATAAGGGATTAATTGGTTGCATCAGTGATTATTAACGGTTTTTAAAACCTCTTGGTTTATTTCAACCTTAGAAGCCGCCCGCAATTGCGCTATCCAACGCTCTTCCAGATAGTTCTGATAGTCTCCTGACAGCAGTCCACGCACTTCCTGGTAGGTCTGCGGTCCTTTCACTTTTTCACCTAGGAAAGTAGTAAAAGGAAATGACTCCACAGGCTCCGTTTCACCTTTTTTGAAGATTTCCGCATCCACATAGGCGTTATCTCCAAGAGCAAACAAGCCTTGTTCAGCCTGCACCTGCCGGGTCTTTGCATTGAATGTCAACCGGATGGCATTCTGCCATTCTTCTTCCGGTAAGGATTTCAGGAATTTACGAACTTGTTTTCCGATACGCTTAGTGGTAGTATGCAATACTATTCCTTTATAACGAGGTGTTTTCCAATGATAATCCGAACGGTGCTCGGCAAAATATGCAGCCAATCCCGCTTCGTCCGAAGGAACGCGTTCCCAGATTTCCCGGTTACTGATTTCAAACAACAGCATGCCGTCCCGATACTCTTGCATCAGCATACGAAACTCCGGAAACTTCTGTTCCAGCCGACCGTATTCATAATCAAGTACGGCTTTCATCACAAATCCATCCAGTTGGCGTTGCACTCCCTGGGGATGGGCGGCAGCGAAAGGAGCAAACATTTTTCCAGTATACTCTCTGCCGTCAAGCACAAACAGTCTTTTATCCGTACTTCCCTTCAACAGCAATTCGTCCATTCCCGCCTTATCGGGCATATATTTATATTCTTTCTTCAACTTCTCCACCAATGCCTCCGTCCCCTTGTCCATCCCATGACGACGTGTCTGGCGACGGATTATTTCGTTCTTAATCTCATCGAAAGGACGAATTTCTTTTCGCTCAAGCACTTTGACAATATGAATACCTTGCGGTGTAAAGAAAGGACGGGACATCTCTCCTGCCTGTAAACCGAAAACAATGTCTTCAAACTCGGCAGGCATTTGCAACCAACTCACCCAAAAAGATTTCTTTTCATCAGAAAAATCACGGACACAGGCATCAAAGTCAGCCTGCCCCTTTTGTAATGCCGCATAGATAGAATCCATCCGAGCCTCTGCACTCCGAAGCGCATGAGTGGTCACCGTCTGGGGAAGATACTTAAATATATGGCTTACCCGTACCTGTCCCGCACGATGATTGGCTTTCATTTTATCATACACCTGCCTGGCAGCAAGCTCCGATACGTTTTCATCCGTCAGATAGGATTTCGCCAACTGGCGACGGTATCCTTCCAACTCTTCACGGAAAGCACGGGTCGTATCAATACCCGCAGCCTCGGCAGCGGCAACTTTCAACTTAAAGTTCACAAACAAATCAACGTATTCCTTCAACGTCTTTTGTTCCACACCGGCAAGGGCATTATTCTTATTATATATGTACTCAAATTCGGAGCGGAGCACATCTTTCCCGTTAATACGCATCAACACAGGGTCTTGCTGGGCAAATGACACCCACACAATACAAAGGAGAATTATTGTCAATCCACTTCTTATCATAACTATCATCTTAGAAAAGAACACTGTAATAACGGAAAATAATCTCTTATATTGCCTCAACGTAAAATAGATGATGCATATCATAACAACACATCATGTGTTACACTCAAACAGATGATGCGTTTGCCCCAAACAGATGGTGTGTTTTGAAAAAAGAAATGAGGATGTTTTTTACACACCCTCATTCCTTATATTAATTGCCTCTATTCTTATTCCGGACGACTGTAATTCGGAGCCTCGCTTGTGATTGCCACATCATGCGGATGACTTTCCAGCACACCTGCATTGGTGATGCGGGTAAACTTAGCATCGTGCAGTTGTTCGATATTGCCTGCACCGCAATATCCCATACCGGCACGCAGACCGCCTACCAACTGGAAGATAACCTCGTATAAAGTGCCCTTATAAGGTACGCGTGCCGCAATACCTTCCGGAACGAGTTTCTTCACGTCATTTGTTCCACTCTGGAAATAACGGTCTTTCGAACCATTCTCCATAGCTTCCAGCGAGCCCATACCACGATATGACTTAAACTTACGTCCGTTGAAAATAATCGTATCACCTGGCGACTCTTCCGTTCCGGCAACCAGCGAACCGATCATCACGCTATATCCTCCGGCAGCCAAAGCCTTCACCACATCACCCGAGTAACGCAAACCGCCATCTGCAATCAAAGGAACACCTGTACCCTTCAGCGCCTTAGCTACATCATACACAGCAGACAACTGGGGAACACCTACACCTGCCACAACGCGGGTAGTACAGATAGAACCCGGGCCGATACCTACTTTCACTCCGTCAGCACCAGCCTCTACCAACATCTTCGCAGCATCTCCGGTAGCGATGTTACCTACTACGATATCAATATTCGGGAAACGTTTCTTGGCTTCTTTCAGCTTTTCTATTACATAGATAGAGTGTCCGTGAGCTGTATCAATTACGATAGCATCCGCTCCCGCATCTACCAAAGCCTGCATACGGTCGAGGGTATCAGCCGTAACACCCACTCCGGCAGCTACACGCAGACGACCTTTAGAATCCTTGCAAGCCATCGGTTTGTCTTTGGCTTTCGTGATATCCTTATAAGTAATCAGACCTACGAGTTTACCGTCTTTATCCACAACCGGCAATTTCTCAATTCTATGCTCCTGCAAGATTTGAGAAACAGCTTCCATATCCGTAGTCGGATTTGTAGTGATAATATTTTCTTTTGTCATCACTTCGTCGATATGCTTGCTCATATCTCTAACGAAACGAAGGTCGCGGTTAGTAACAATTCCTACCAAATATTTTTCATCGTCCACTACCGGAATACCACCAATTCTGTATTCTGCCATCAATGCCAGTGCATCTCCCACGGTAGAACCTCTCTTAATGGTTACAGGATCATAAATCATACCATTTTCAGCACGTTTCACAATGGCAACCTGACGTGCCTGTTCTTCGATGGACATATTCTTATGAATAACACCGATACCACCTTCACGTGCAATGGCAATTGCCATCTTCGCTTCAGTAACCGTGTCCATAGCGGCCGTTACGAACGGAATTTTCAACTCAATGTTTCTTGAAAACTTTGTCGAGAGTTCGACTGTTTTAGGGAGTACCTCAGAGTAAGCGGGGATTAACAAAACGTCGTCATAAGTTAATCCATCCATTACAATCTTATCAGCAATAAATGACATAGGGCTATGCGTTTAAAATTTATTGCGTGCAAATATACGGTTTTTATTCCATTCCGTATACCTGCACGCAATATTTTTTTTCTTTTTTTAAACCAATAGCCGAAGGTTAGTTCGCCATTTCAGAAATAAACTTAATGCGAACCAAACGCACTTCTTCTTCCGTGAAATCGTCACCCAGTTCATCGAGTGCATCATCTACTTTATCTGTAGTAGATTCCTTATAATAGTCGTAGATATCCAGCATGTGGTCTTCGTCCATGATCTCATCCAGGAAGTAATCGATGTTCAGCTTCGTACCGGAATAAACGATTGCTTCGATTTCATCCAGCAGATCGCTGAATTCAATGCCTTTGGACAGGGCGATATCATCCAATGCCACTTTACGGTCGATAGATTGAATAATAGAAACTTTCAGTTTTGATTTATTGGCCACCGTACGGACACGCAAGTCCTCCGGGCGTTCAATCTCATTCTCCTCACAATGGCGCTTAATCAGTTTGCAGAATTCTTCGCCATAACGTTTCGCTTTGCCCGCACCTACACCGGGAATATTCTGCAATTCATCCAAAGTCACCGGATAAATAGTCGCCATAGCTTCCAACGACGGATCCTGGAAAATCACATAAGGGGGAACTTCCAGTTTCTTGGATAACTTCTTACGCAAATCCTTCAGCATGGAATAAAGTGCCGGATCGACCGCACAAGAGCCACCGCCACGCGCCGGAGCTTCTTCTTCCACTTCCTCGAAGTCATTATCTTCGGTTATCTTGAACGATTTGGGATGTTTGAGGAATTTCTTACCGTCATCCGTCACTTTCAGCAAACCGTAGTTTTCTACATCTTTACTCAGGTAACCGGCAATCAGCGCCTGGCGAATGACAGCATTCCATGTCTTGTCTTCCTCTCCCATTCCGGAGCCGAAAGCTTCCAGGTCTTCATGCAGGTGCGCCTGCACTTCGGTAGTTTCACGTCCTTGTATAATGTCAATGATATAATCCGCTTTAAAATTTTCTTTCACCGCGAGAATAGCCTCTATCACGGTACATAATAGTTCTTGAGCCTCCACTTGTTTTTTCGGGTTTAAACAGTTGTCACAATTTCCACAGTTCTCCTCCGTGTATTCTTCACCGAAATAATGCAACAGCGTTTTTCGGCGGCATACGGAAGATTCGGCATAAGCAGCAGTTTCCAACAGAAGCTGTTTGCCAATTTCCTGTTCTGCCACGGGTTTACCTTGCATGAACTTTTCCAGTTTCTGCAAGTCTTTATTAGTATAAAAGGTAATGCACTGTCCTTCGCCTCCATCTCTTCCGGCACGTCCTGTTTCCTGATAATATCCTTCCAGACTTTTCGGGATATCATAGTGAATGACAAAACGCACATCCGGCTTGTCGATACCCATACCGAAAGCAATGGTCGCCACAATCACTTCTATCTTCTCCATCAAGAAATCGTCTTGATTTTGCGTGCGTGTCGCAGAGTCCATTCCTGCATGGTAAGCGCGGGCGTTAATGCCGTTCGCTTGCAGAATCTCAGCAAGTTCTTCTACTTTCTTCCGGCTCAGGCAATAGATGATGCCCGACTTTTCCGGATTATTCTTGATGAACTTGATGATATCCCTATCTACGTTATTGGTTTTGGGGCGTACCTCATAATAGAGGTTCGGACGGTTGAACGATGACTTGAACACCTCTGCATCTACCATACCCAGGTTTTTCTGGATATCGTGCTGCACTTTGGGTGTAGCGGTCGCCGTTAGAGCTATCACCGGTGCTTTTCCGATTTCATTGATAATAGGGCGGATACGGCGGTATTCCGGTCGGAAGTCGTGCCCCCACTCAGAGATACAGTGCGCTTCGTCCACGGCATAGAAGGAAATCTTCACAGTCTTCAGGAACTCCACGTTTTCCTCTTTCGTCAGCGATTCGGGAGCTACGTACAGCAACTTCGTCTTTCCGCTGATGATGTCGGACTTCACCTGATCTATCGCACCTTTATTAAGGGAAGAGTTTATAAAATGGGCAATGCCATCTTCTTCACTAAAGTTGCGCATCGCATCGACCTGGTTCTTCATCAGAGCAATCAAAGGAGAAATCACAATACCCGTACCTTCCATCATTAATGACGGTAACTGGTAGCACAATGACTTACCTCCCCCCGTAGGCATCAGCACGAATGTATCGTTGCCCGCCAACAGGTTTAGTATGATAGCTTCCTGATTTCCTTTAAACGTGTCAAATCCGAAGTACTTCTTCAGCTGGTCTGTCAAATTAATCTTCTTCCCTGCCATGATTCATTAGGTTGTTTTTTAGAGTGATTGTTTAACATCTCGGTTAGTTGTTCTTTTTGCAAGAACTCTAACAAAGTTATAAACAACTTCTTAATTTTCAAGCATAATCCAATGAATATTTTTCAATAAAATACAAAAAAGTCGGTTCCCGGCATCTTTACCTTCTGATTTTAAGCAGTTTGCAGTCTTGCAATGTTTGCTTTTTCAAGTTGGTGTTTTGCATAATCCAACATCACAACAAAGCTATCTTTATGTTCTGAAGGAATTTCGAACATAGCATCCATCATAATGGTCTCCACAATGGAGCGCAATCCACGGGCACCCAGCTTGTATTCCACGGCCTTGTCCACGATGTATTCAAAGACAGCATCCTCAAACGTCAGCTTCACACCATCCATCTCGAACAGTTTTATGTACTGTTTGATAATGGAGTTTTTGGGTTCCGTAAGGATGGCACGCAGGGCGTCGCGGTCCAGAGGATTCAAATAGGTCAGTACCGGCAGACGACCGATGATTTCGGGTATCAGTCCGAATGACTTCAAATCCTGCGGGGCGATATACTGCATCATATTGCTTTTGTCAATCACTGCTGTGTTGCGCACTGCGCTATAACCTACCACATGGGTGTTCAGACGTTGGGCAATTTTCTTCTCAATGCCATCGAATGCGCCGCCGCAAATGAAAAGGATATTCTTGGTGTTCACCGGAATCATCTTCTGGTCCGGATGCTTACGTCCGCCCTGGGGCGGCACGTTCACTACAGAACCTTCCAGCAATTTCAGCAAACCTTGCTGCACACCCTCACCGCTTACGTCACGGGTGATGGAAGGATTGTCTCCCTTACGGGCAATTTTATCAATCTCGTCAATGAACACAATGCCTTGTTCGGCTTCGGGCACATTGTAGTCCGCCACCTGGAGCAGGCGGGTCAAGATACTTTCAATGTCCTCACCCACGTATCCGGCTTCGGTGAGCACCGTAGCGTCTACAATAGTAAAAGGCACATGAAGCAGTTTGGCAATGGTACGCGCCAGCAACGTTTTTCCCGTTCCGGTACTGCCTACCATAATGATGTTCGATTTTTCAATCTCCACATCATCACCGCCATCCTTTTGCAACAGACGCTTGTAATGATTGTACACCGACACGGAAAGGAAACGTTTGGCGTCGTCCTGTCCAATGACGTACTGGTCGAGGAATTCTTTAATTTCTATAGGTTTCGGAAGTTCTTTCAGATTCAGCTTCGTTGCACTGCCATTCCGTTTTGCACCGCCCTGCGCCTCCTGAGTAATCTCGTAGGCTTGGGTGGCACAACTGTCGCAGATGTAACCGTTCATTCCCGTAATGAGGAATCCGACTTCATCTTCAGAGCGTCCACAAAAGCTACATTTGTTTTTGTTTCTTTTTGAGTCTGCCATATTTATTTTTTAATCAACACTTCATCTACCATACCGTAATCTTTGGCTTCCTGCGCAGTCATCCAATAGTCACGGTCAGAATCCGCCCATACTTTGTCAAAAGGTGTGTGAGAATGGTCGGCAATGATGGTATACAGTTCTTTCTTCAGTTTCTGAATTTCACGCGCCGTGATTTCAATGTCCGAAGCCTGTCCCTGTGCACCGCCCATCGGCTGGTGAATCATCACGCGGGAGTGGGTCAGCGCCGAACGCTTGCCCTCGGCACCTGCCACCAGCAACACGGCAGCCATACTTGCCGCCATACCGGTACAGATAGTAGCTACATCGCTCGTGATGAACTGCATCGTATCGTAAATACCCAGTCCGGCATATACTGAACCGCCGGGTGAATTGATGTAAATAGAGATATCCTTACCGGGATCTACAGAATCCAGATAAAGTAACTGCGCCTGCAAAGTATTGGCGGTATAATCGTCTACCTGAGTGCCAAGGAAAATGATGCGGTCCATCATCAAGCGGGAGAAAACGTCCAGCTGGGTTACGTTGAGCTGACGTTCTTCCAGGATATAAGGATTTAAATACCCGGCTTGTGATTTAATCACATCGTCCAACACCAAGCTATTCATACCTAAATGCTTGGTAGCGTATTTTCTGAAATCATCCATATTACTTTTATTTTAGGTTTAGTAAATTGAGATGCAAAGAAACAAAAAAGAACACAGAGACACAAAAAAACACAGAGTTATATGATATAAAACTCTGTGTTTCTTAATGATTTTAAACTGTTTTCAGAATAAAAAAGCTTATTCAAACATCTTGTTGAATTCTTCCGCAGAAATAGCCTTGTAGTTCAGCTTCACCTGAGACTTCAAAGCAGAAGCCAATTTTGCTTCAACAACACGGTTTACCAAACCTTCTACGCTTTCTTTCTTCTTCAGCATTTCTTTTGAATAGTTTTCCAAGAGTTCTTCGGGAACGTTCATCATGCCGTATTGTGCAAACTGTGCACGAGTAGCTTCCTTAGCCATGTTGACTACGTCTTCCTGTTCAACTTGAATATCGTTAGCCTTCACCAGCTGTTCCTTAATCAGGTGCCAGGTCAGTTCTTCGATGCTCTTGTCGTAGTTCTCTTCAACGAATTTCTCGTCTTTATCCTGGTTGTTCAGACGCATGATGCGTTTCAGCAGTGCATCCGGAAATTCCAGCTTACCTACCTTTTCCATCAACATCTTGCGGGCGTCGATCAGGAATTTATAGTCGCTGTCGGCTACGAATTGGTTAGCGATTACCTCTTTTACTTTAGCGCGGAATTCTTCTTCTGTCTTCACAACATCCTTGCCGCATACCTGGTCGAAGATTTCCTGAGTCAGTTCACCTTCTACATGGCGGGTGATTTCTTCTACCTGATAGCTGAAGTTGGATTTCATTTCAGCAGCAGCTTCGTTGTCAATCTTCAGGAGGGAAGCCAGTTCGGCAGCGTTGCCGTCCCATGCGGTATGAGGATTGAATACAAGTACATCGTTTACTTTAGCATTAGCGAAGATAGCTTTTTGCTCGTCGTTCTTCATGTAAGTCGGCATCATAACAGCGCCTTCCACCTGAATACCACCTTCTTTAGTGTTACCATTTTCGTCCAACTCAGCGAGCAGACCTTTCAGCATATCGTTATCTTCGTAAGCGTCTACCTGTTCGTATTTACCGTTACGCTGAGTATATGCTTTCACCTGATTGTTTACCATATCTTCGGTAACGTCAATCTGATAGTAGTCCACTTCGTCTTTAGCGTCTACCTCTGCCTTGAATTCCGGAGCCAGAGCAATATCGAACAAGAATTCGAATTCTTCCATTGTGTCGAAATCAATTTCCTGTTGTTTTTCTTCGTTTGGCAACGGCTCGCCGAGAATATTCACCTTATTATCTTGAATATACTTATATACAGCCTCTGACAGTGCTTTGTTCACTTCTTCAGCCACAACAGATTTACCATACATTTTCTTCACCAGGCTCATCGGTACCATTCCCTTACGGAATCCCGGAATCTGAGCTTTCTGACGAATGCTTTTCAATGATTTATCAACTTTTTCCTGATAATCGGCTTTCTCAAGCTTTACAGTAAGCAGAGCGCTTACTTTGTCAATGTTTTGTAATGAAACGTTCATTCTGACAATTATTTATTTGATTTATACTTTGTTCCAATCTCAAACGAGGGTGCAAAATTAGCGTTATTCTTTCAATTATCAAAAAAACATTGCTGAATTATTTCTTTATAACAGAAGGAGAGCTTATTTGTATTAAACGATCCCCGGTGTATTCTTTAAAGAAAGGCTTACCAACATGGGGGTGTAAGTAACGCTTACATCCGGGTGTTGGTAATACCAACATGGGGATGTTGGGAGTGCTGACACCCGGGTGTTGGTAAGCATATCTTTTAAGATTAACAGGGTTATCTTTATAAAACACAGCCGACAAATAGTAATCATATAAGGAACTTATATATATATCCGAAAGAAAAAGCAAAAAAAACAGATAGAAAATATTGCTAATCCGAAATTATTCTGTTTCTTTGTTGCGGAATGGTGATGTACTATTTGTTTAGATTTTCATTGCATGGTTTTTACTTCCGTTTATATTAAAACGCTTTTGTAAACTCTCTGTTGTTGTAATCCTTTTATTATAGTCACTATTCTAAGAGAGTTTTATTCATTTATTTATTTTACATTTTCATTATGAACATTTACGTAGGAAACCTTAACTACAAAGTTAGGGAGTCAGACCTGCAAAAGGTCATGGAAGATTACGGTGCTGTAACCGAAGTCAAATTCATCAAGGATCGCGAAACAGGCCGTTTCAGAGGCATTGCATTCGTTGAAATGGAAGACCCTGCCGCTGCCGCTAAAGCCATTGAAGAACTGGACGGCGCAGAATACTTCGGCCGTAACATGGTAGTAAAAGAAGCAAGACCTCCGAAATACTAATTTATATAAGGAGAAGAAAAACAGGACCGCCTGTTCTCTTGAGCAAGAGAACAGGCGGTCGTTGTTTTTTAGCGATTAGTGTTCAACAGCTTATCATCAACTGTCAAGTACTATTTCATGAAGTCCTTGCGGCGAAGCACGAAACTATTACTCAGATATTTTTCGCGTACAATTTTATTTTCCGACAATTCTTCCGGTGTTCCCTGGAACAGGATTTTACCTTCAAACAACAAGTAAGCACGATCTGTGATACTCAGTGTCTCCTGCACGTTATGGTCGGTAATCAGAATACCGATATTCTTATCTTTCAGTTTCCACACAATTTGCTGGATATCTTCTACCGCAATCGGGTCAACTCCGGCAAAAGGCTCATCGAGCATGATGAATTTAGGGTCGATAGCCAGACAACGGGCAATCTCCGTACGGCGGCGTTCACCACCCGACAACTGATTACCTTTATTTTTGCGCACTTTCTGCAAACGGAATTCCGCAATCAGGCTTTCCAGCTTCTCTTTCTGATATTCCAAAGGCTTATCTGTCATCTCCAGTACGGAGGCGATGTTATCTTCCACGCTCATCTGGCGGAATACGGATGCCTCCTGTGCCAGATAACCGATACCGGTCTGCGCACGTTTGTACACCGGATACTTCGTGATATCCAGGTCGTCCAAAAAGATACGCCCTTCATTCGGCGTAATCAGCCCTACGGTCATATAGAATGAAGTCGTCTTACCGGCACCGTTCGGCCCCAGCAAACCTACAATTTCCCCTTGCTTCACATCTATGGAGACGTGGCTTACCACTGTACGTTTACCGTACTTTTTCACCAGGTCTTCGGTGCGAAGCACCATTTTGCTCTCTTCCATATTCTTTTCAGTTACAAGCTACCAAAGCTACGAGCTACGAGTAGACAAATATGACCACACCGCCACTTTTTACTTGTAGCTTGCGGCCTGTAGCTCACACATTTTGCCGCAAATGTAGCAATTATCAGCCGAAAATGGGCTATATTTGCACACAAAATAGTTAAGAGTCATGATAAAAGCACTTAAAACTGTCGGAAGATATATCCTATTGATGGGGCGTACTTTTGCCCGTCCGGAGCGTATGCGTATGTTCTTCCGCCAATATCTCAATGAGATGGGGCAACTCGGCGTGAACTCTATCGGTATCGTATTGCTGATATCGTTCTTCATCGGCGCCGTTATTACCATACAGATTAAACTGAACATCGAAAGTCCATTCATGCCGCGCTGGACGGTAGGTTACGTAACGCGTGAAATCATGTTGCTGGAGTTCTCCTCCTCCATTATGTGTCTGATATTAGCGGGAAAGGTAGGTTCCAACATCGCTTCCGAGTTGGGAACCATGCGGGTGACACAACAGATTGACGCCCTTGAAATCATGGGGGTGAACTCTGCCAACTATCTGATACTTCCCAAGATTTTCGCTATGGTCACCACTATTCCGTTCCTGGTCACGTTCAGTATCTTTGCCGGCATCATCGGTGCCTTTGCCACGTGCTGGTTTGGTGGCATCATGTCGGCTGTGGACCTGGAATATGGTCTGCAATATATGTTTGTAGAGTGGTTCATCTGGTGTGGCATTATTAAATCATTGTTCTTTGCATTCATCATCGCCAGTGTATCGGCCTTCTTCGGCTATACCGTCGAGGGTGGTTCCATAGAGGTAGGCAAGGCCTCTACGGACTCTGTGGTATGCAGCAGCGTACTAATCTTATTTGCCGACTTAATATTAACTAAACTCTTAATGGGATGATCGAACTGAAAGGACTTTGGAAATCATTTGAAGGCAGAGATGTGCTGAAAGACATCAACGCCACTTTCGAAAACGGGAAAACCAATCTCATCATCGGGCAAAGTGGTTCGGGGAAGACGGTGCTGATGAAATGCATTGTCGGTCTGCTGACACCGGAACGGGGTGAATTACTATATGACAACCGTAATTTTCTTGTTATGGGCAAGAAGGAGAAGAAAGCCTTGCGCCGGGAGATGGGAATGATTTTCCAGAGTGCGGCTTTATTCGACTCGATGACCGTTCTGGACAATGTCATGTTTCCGCTGAATATGTTCAGCAACGACACACTGCGCGACCGTACCCGTCGTGCCATGTTCTGTCTGGACCGCGTGAACTTGTCGGAAGCAAAGGATAAATTTCCCGGTGAAATCAGCGGTGGTATGCAAAAGCGCGTTGCCATTGCCCGTGCCATCGCCCTGAATCCGCAGTATCTGTTCTGCGATGAACCCAATTCCGGTCTGGACCCGAAGACCTCGCTTGTCATCGATGAACTGGTGCATGATATTACCCACGAATATAACATGACCACTCTCATCAACACCCACGATATGAACTCCGTAATGGGTATCGGTGAGAAAATCATCTATATCTATGATGGATATAAGGAATGGGAAGGCAGCAAGGACGACATATTCACCTCCAGCAACAAGAAACTGAACGATTTCATCTTCGCATCCGACCTCTTCCGCAAGGTAAAGGAAGTGGAAGTACAGAACATCGAAGGGTAAGCTGTCAGAATCTCACCTATCCCCATATAAAAAGACGTCCGGGATTTCTCCCGGACGCCTTTTTCCTCATAAAACCAGTTAATAGAATTGACATATATCCTCACGATATACTTTGATTGTCCCTATATCTCCATGAGAAAACATGAAGAACAATTTCAATTACGGGAGCAAAGATAACCAAAATAAGCCAATAAAAAATCACGGAAAACCGTTACTTCATGAATTATTCGTAACTCAATCCAACTTTATCCAGCCTTGAGCAACCGCCTTGACCACCATGTCTATTGCGTTTTTCGCCCCAAACTTACTGATAAGCCTCTTGCGAAATGTTTCTACAGTATTTTCTGAAATTTTTAATAATGCAGCAATCTCATGGGTATTCATACCTTTGGCCACTGCTTCCAGCACATCACGTTCGCGCCGCGTCGGAGCATCCTTAGGTTGCCAATCTGCCAATCCGGAACTCAATTTCTGAGAAATGGAAGCAAACCGCGGACAAGTATAGGGTTCTCCCCTAAGCACACTACGGATAGCCGCTACCAGTTCCGCAGGAGCCGATGCTTTCAGAATGACCGCATTTACTCCACACTGTGCAAGACGATTCACCATCCATATTTCCTCATGCATCGTATTCACGATAATACGCGCCTGATCGTTCAACTCACGAATCTGGGTTATCAAATCAAAGCCGGACACATCAGGAATACTGATATCCAGTATATATACATCATAATCACGTTCTTCAATCAGTTCCGCAGCCCGCTTTCCGGAAGTCACTGCGTCTGCCACAGTCACATCCGGCATTTTATTCACTATCTTACAGATACCTTCCAAAACCAGGCTATGGTCATCCACTACCAATAATTCCGCTTTCACATTCTTTTCCATCGCTCGATTAGATTAATACGTTTACTTTCAGCCGGGTTCCTTCGCCCGGGGCAGAAGTCAGTTCAACTTTAGCACCAATAGTTTCCGCCCGCTGCCAGATGGTGCGCAAGCCTATACCTTTGGTTTTCTTGCTCATATCAAACCCTTTTCCGTCGTCTGTAACAAGTATGGAAAGGTTATTGTTTTCCAGTGCCAAGTTCACACGCACACAAGCTGAACCGGCATATTTCACTGCATTGCTCACCGCTTCCTGAACAATACGATAACATTCGAATCCTATGAGTTTAGGCACACTATTCCAGTCAACACCCTCTGTTGAATGATATTCCGCGTACATATTCTCCGGCAAAGACAGATGCAGCACATAGTCCGCCAGCATCTCATCAAGCGTAGCATACTGGAAAGCAGGCGGCATCAACTCATGCGAAAGTGTCCGCACTCGTTCACGGGTATTACTCAGCAAGTCCAACTGCTCACCCAGTCCCGGACTCTCCTCGGCGGAAATGGTACGTATATTCATCTCAAGCGCGAGCAGGCTGTTGCACACATCATCGTGCAATTCCGTTGCCATACGTCCGCGCTCACTTTCCAGTCCGTCAATATATTTTCGTGTCAGACGCAATTCCGTTTCTTTCTGGAGTTCAACGAACTGATGCTCTTTCTCACTGGCTGCACTTGCCAACAGAACAATTCTCGCCCTCTGGCGCTGACGTGCGTACAGCAAACCCAATAATAAAATGACCAGCAGCGAAATCACCGACCCTACTATGATGCGATGGCGCAACATATAGGTTTCCTGTTCCAACTGTTCTCTCTTCAGGGTAACAATCTCCAGCTCTTTCTCTTTCGTCTGATACTTCACAGAGAAGTCAGACAAATGTTCGGCATATTTCCTATTATTGGCAGAATCACGCAGAGCATAGGCTTTCTGAAGGTGTTTATAGGCAGAAGCATCATCATGAATAGCATGATAACACACAGACAAATTCAAGAAATAATCATAATCTTTTGTATCATATATTCCATGATCTATTAAATCAATCATTTTATGATAATAGCTAATAGCTTCCATAAATCGTCTATTAGCCTGTAGCAAAGGCGCTTTCGCTTCGTAATAACGAAAACGTTCCACATCAGTTTTTAACTCTCCTACCAGACCATCAAGTTTTCGCAAATAAACCATTGCAGAATCTGTTTGACCTAATTTTCGAAAAGCATTTGTTAAATGATTATAAGCCTCACATAAACGTCTTTCATTATTTACTTTTTGCAAAACAGGAAGTGCTTTTCTAAGCGTAGCAATGCTTTCTTCCCTTTTCCCTTCAATATTACACAGAATAGCTCCCAAATTGACATAGCAGATGCCTATCATCTGAGGAGTTCCTAACTTCAAAGCATATTTCAACGCTTTTTCTGAGAATGGTATAGCGTCTTTGGGACGCTTCCATTCACTGTATACAGTAGCAATATTTCCATAAATATAGGCAGCAATTCCAAAATTTCCTTGCGCTTCACATAAAGAAAGGGCCTGCTCAAAATAACGTATACAAGCATCTAAATTCTTTTTACGACGATAAATAGCTCCCAACTGATTCAGATTCTCTATCAACATCGCTGTATCTTTCTCTAAGAAGGATTGCTCCTTCACTTTAAGAGTGTGAACCAATGCAGAATCTGTTTTTCCTTCAAAAAGAAACGAACTGGCATAATTAGTCAACATTGTTAAATATTGGTTCGACCTCTCCGGCATATTTTCAGCTATATATATCCCTTTTTTTAAATAATAACGGGCAGAATCATAACGCGTAGCTACATTATAGTAATAGCCGATATCACTGCATATAGCAACAGCATCTCCCATCTGTTTTGTCCTTTCTGCCAGTACAAGCGCTTTCCTTTTCCAATCAAAGCCACCAGGGAAGTCTCCTTTCATGAAATAAGCTTCACCGCTCCAGGAATAATATTCAAGGAAAGCATTCAAGGATTTATCCCGGATAGCTAACTGCCGAATAGAATCAGCATATACCAAAAGTACCTCCGGATACTCCTCAATTGTATAAAGATATCGGCAAACTGCAGAATAACCTTCCACATTTTTTCTCTTTGCAGCTTCAAAGCACAATCTGATCAGCTCCCCATCATTTTGTGCTTCCAAACTTCCGTGAGGCAAAAATAATAACAGTATACACAGTATTCTAATATTATTCATTGATATAAGATTTAGTAATAAGGCAAAAATAGACAAAACATTAGTATTTACATATATTTATCTACTTTTTATCGCAAAAAAAAGGATGCCATAGCAGACACCCTTATTAATAATAGTGCAACCAAAGCACTATAGAAGTTCAATGTACAGATTATTGCCATCTTGCATTCACCTCTTCAAAATTTTAGCAAACGGATTAATGTTCTCTTACTCTTTTGAATATCTTGTCTGGGAGACATAACAGAATCAGCGCCTTGCTTCTTTAAAGATTGCGATTTAGAATAAAAAGATGGATTATCAATCACACTATTTACTTTCTTCCCTGTACTCAGTCTTGTATCTTTATCAGCATTACCTGCATAGGCAATAGCACAAATTAAAACACATAAAAACAAAATACACTTTTTCATATTACTATAATTCAATATCAATCAAAAGGAAATTCCTGTATTCTCCCTTAAACATCCTACTTCTGACGGATATAAATATTTATCGGAGTTCCCGTCATATTCCACTTTTCACGCATCTTGTTTTCCAGGAAACGCTTATACGGCTCCTTCACATATTGCGGCAGATTAGCGAAATATACGAAAGAAGGTACTCTCGTATTGGGCAACTGCGTAATATACTTAATCTTGATATATTTACCTTTGATTGCAGGAGGCGGATATGCCTCAATCAACGGAAGCATTTCTTCGTTTAAACGGGCGGTCGGGATACGGGTCATACGGTTATCATATACCATGCGCGCTTCTTCCAGCACCTTCAGAATGCGCTGTTTTGTCAATGCCGAACCGAAGATGATAGGAAAATCAACAAACGGAGCAAAACGGCTGCGGATGGCATCTTCAAAAGTCTTCATCACCTTCACAGTCTTATCCTGCACCAAGTCCCATTTATTCACTACCACTACCAAACCTTTGGCATTCTTCTGTATCAGAGAGAATATATTCAAATCCTGGCTTTCAACACCACGTGTAGCATCCAGCATCAAGATGCAGACATCCGAATTCTCAATGGAACGGATGGAACGGATTACGGAATAATATTCCAAATCTTCATTCACCTTGCTTTTCTTACGGATACCGGCAGTATCTACCAGATAAAAATCAAATCCGAACTTATTGTAGCGGGTATAGATAGAGTCGCGTGTCGTGCCGGCAATCTCCGTCACGATGTTACGGTCTTCACCGATGAAAGCATTCACAATAGAAGACTTACCTGCATTCGGACGTCCCACCACTGCAAAACGGGGAATATCCTCATCCAATATCTCATCCGTATCTTTCTTAAACGTACCTACAATAAGGTCCATCATATCACCGGTTCCGCTACCCGTCATGGCCGAAATACAATAAGGATCACCCAATCCCAGCCTATAAAATTCGGGAGCATTGTATTGCAGTTCCCCGTTATCGGTCTTATTGGCAATCAGCAACACCGGCTTTTGGGTGCGGCGCAAAATGGTTGCCACCTGCATATCGAGGTCAGTCACCCCGTTCATTACATCCACTACAAACAGAATCACGTCTGCTTCTTCCACAGCCATCAATACCTGCTTGCGTATCTCTTCTTCGAAAATATCGTCAGAGTTCACCACCCATCCGCCGGTATCTACCACGGAGAACTCCTTCCCCAACCATTCGGACTTACCGTACTGGCGGTCGCGTGTTGTTCCTGCTTCTTCGTTCACAATCGCCTGACGTGTTTTAGTCAAGCGGTTAAATAAAGTAGACTTTCCCACATTGGGGCGTCCTACGATTGCAACTAAATTTCCCATAGTTCACTCTCATTGTTTTTGCGACTATCACAGTCGTATGAATACTCTAATCCAGTTGATAACCAAAATTGCGCAGTTCCTTGTCCGAACTTCTCCAATCCTTATCCACTTTCACAAACGTCTCCAGGAAAATCGTTTTCCCAAAGAATCTCTCCAAATCACGGCGAGCTTCGGTAGCCACTTTCTTCAATGCCTTACCCTGTTTGCCAATGATAATTCCTTTCTGCGAATCGCGCTCTACGTAAATCACAACGCTGATATGTATCTTCTTCGCATCCTCTTTGAACTGTTCCACCACTACCTCTACCGAATAGGGTATCTCTTTGTCGTAATACAACAGGATTTTCTCCCGGATAATCTCGGTCACAAAGAAACGCGCCGGCTTATCCGTCCATTGGTCTTTGTCGAAATAAGGAGGTGAATCGGGCAACAATTCCTTCACCCGCTTCATCACATATTCCACATTGAACTTTGTCGCCGCAGATATAGGAATGATTTCCGCCTTAGGCAGTAATTCCTTCCAGGCTTCCACCAGTTCCACCAGTTTTTCCTGGTTCGACAAGTCTATCTTGTTGATAAGCAGCAACACCGGAGTATCCATTTTCGCTACCTTCTCAACGAACTCATTATGCTTGTCAGGCGTCTCAACCACATCTGTCACATACAACAAAACATCCGCATCCGTCAGTGCCGAAGTAGAGAAATTCAGCATAGACTCCTGCAACTTATACTGCGGTTTCAACACTCCCGGAGTATCCGAAAACACAATCTGCATATCATCCGTGTTATAAATGCCCATAATACGGTGACGGGTTGTCTGCGCCTTGAAAGTAGCAATTGAAATCCGTTCGCCCACCAAGGCGTTCATCAACGTAGATTTTCCTACGTTCGGATTTCCCACGATGTTTACAAAACCAGCTTTATGCATCACATTCCTGTATTTTAGTTGAGACAAAAAAACGCATCGAAAATAGGATGCGTTTTTTCTTATTTATCAGTGTAACGTTAGTTACTGTCTTTTTCCATCATATCCCCACTTCACGTAAACGGCTCCCCAGGTAAATCCTGCACCGAATGCCGTAAAGATCAGATTATCTCCCTTTTTCAGTTTATCCTCGAAATCCCACAGACAAAGCGGAAGCGTACCGGCACTTGTGTTACCGTAACGTTCGATATTAACCATTACTTTCTCTCGGGGAACTTCCAGGCGATGAGCTACCGCATCGATAATGCGCAAGTTTGCCTGATGAGGGATGATCCAGTCGATGTTATCTTTATCCAGATGATTTCTTTCTGCAATGGCTGCGCAAGCATCCGACATGTTCGATACAGCATACTTAAATACCGTACGGCCTTCCTGATAAAGAAAGTGCATGTGGTTGTCCACCGTGAAATAGGAAGGAGGACATACAGAGCCACCGGCTTTCATGTGCAAGAAAGGCAAACCTTTACCGTCTGTTCTCAGGATAGAGTCCATGACGCCAACGTCTTCTGTCGTAGGTTCCATCATAACCGCAGCCGCACCGTCACCAAAAATCGGACAAGTGGCACGTTCGGTATAATCCACCATAGACGACATTTTATCAGCGCCCACTAAGATAATCTTCTTATATCTTCCCGAACGGATAAAGTTAGCTCCGACTTCCAACAGATACAGAAAACCACTGCACGCAGCCTGCAAATCAAAAGCAAAAGCATGTTTTAATCCGAGCTTGTCACACAGAATGGAAGCTGTAGAAGGGAAATGATAATCAGGAGTAGTAGTAGCGACCACTATCAGGTCGATATCATCAGGATCGGAACCAGTACGCTGCATCAACTGCTTAGCGGCCTTACGAGCCATGTACGAAGTACCCAGTCCCTCTTCGTTCAGGATATGTCTTTCCTTTACTCCGATACGGGTCATAATCCATTCATCATTGGTATCTACCATTCTTGATATCTCGTCATTCGTCAAGATATAATCGGGTACATATCCACCGACTCCTGTAATTACTGCATTTATTTTTTCCATTAATCCTGCTTAAGTTAATGAATACCTAAACAACGGTAGTCTAAAAAGGTTTGCATTTACAAATCTTTTTAGACATCCGGCATTCAAGTATATTCTTTATCAGGCTGCAAATTAAACAGCAGCTTCTTTCTCAATAGCAAGCTTGCCTCTGTAATATCCGCAAGCGCCACACACAGTGTGATATACATGCCACTCGCCGCAATTCGGGCAAATAGCCAAAGTAGGAGCTACTGCTTTATCATGAGTTCTTCTCTTTGCAGTTCTTGTTTTAGACTGTCTTCTCTTAGGATGTGCCATTTTTCTTAATCTTTAATTGTTATCTAATATTTTCTTTAATTCATTCCAACGCGGATCAATCTGCGTTTCCTCCACATCACCACTGTCCGGCAATGCATCTTCACCTTCAATGAATATTTCATCTTCCGCATCATCTTCATCCGCCTTTGTACGCAGATGCTTGTGTAACTTGCTGCTCACAGCCTTGTTACACTTTCCGGGAGCATGCACATGCTTCATCGGAATAGCCAATGCTATAAACTCATACATGAACCAAGCCACATTGATTTCCCCTTCTTCTTCAGGAATCACAATGAGGTTGTCACCTTCTTCAGCATACTCATGGCCAAACTTCACCATCAACTTATCAGTAGAACTGACCGGTTGCTCCATATCGTCCAGACAACGGTCACACGGTACCCAGACCATGCCATCCGTCTGGAAGTTCAATTCGAAAGCACGAGATGTTTTCTTTACAACCAGTGTAACATTTACTTTGCCCTTCTGCACTTCCGGGCCATCAATGTTAGCAAAGAAAAGGTTATCCAGCACAAACTCATATTTACAAGAGTCTGCCTGCATGCCTTTCAAATCAATTTTGTATTTATCAAACTTTCCCAAAGCTTCTTTTATTTATTCGGGCGACAAAGATACAAATAATTATCCTCATAATGTAGAAATTAGCGACGAAATATTCATTTTTTAAGCTCTATTCTGAATATCGTCCCTTTATTTATCTCCGAATGCTTCACAAAAATGCGTCCGGAATGATACTCCACCACAATTCTGCGTGCTAACGAAAGTCCCAATCCCCATCCTCTTTTCTTAGTGGTATATCCCGGAGCAAAAACTGTTTCAAAATTCCGTTTGTCAATTCCCTTTCCCGTATCGGCCACATCAATATACCAATATCTTGACGTTTCCTGCACCGAAATAACCAACGTTCCCACTCCTCCCATTGCATCAATGGCATTCTTGCAAAGATTCTCTATCACCCATTCAAACAAAGCTACATTCAGCCTTACAGCCGGAAGGGTATCGGGTAGACGGGTTATGATTTTCACTTTGTCCGAAGTACGATGGGCAATATAGTCCGTCACCTTCTCCAATAACGCTTTTAGATCCGCATCTTCCAGTTCGGGGATAGAGCCTATTTTTGAAAAGCGGTTGGCAATCATTTGCAAACGCTCCACATCTTCCGCCATAGCGGGGATCAGATCATCCTGCGGATATTGTGACTTCAACAATTCCGTCCATGCCATGAGTGAAGAAATAGGAGTTCCCAACTGATGGGCTGTCTCTTTGGAAAGCCCTACCCACACTTTATTCTGCTCCGCTTTCTTGGAACTCAATAAGGCAAAAATGGCAATCAAGACAAAGATGAGTACTACTGCCAATTGCACATAAGGATAGACAGCAAGGCGGGTAAGCATCAGGGAAGGGCCATAATATACATTCAGATAATCACCGTCATCATTCAGATCGATACGGATGCAATGACCTTCACGGTCGAAGTGACTCAGTTTCTCTTTCAGGGCGACTATCGTATCGGAAGAAGATAGTTCAATGTTTCTGTAAGTCTGTACCTCACCAGCCTGATCGGCTACAATCACCGGAATGGTATGATTGGCATTCAACACTTTCAGCACCATCGTCAGGTCAGTATTTCCATCAGCAGTTTGCAAATTCTTCATCGCTTCCGCCCACACTTCCATACGCACCCGTTCTTCAGCAGATAAATCACTTATCAGAGAATGGGAGACATAAAGGGAAGCAATGGCTATTATTATGGCAGCCAATACCAACCAGAATTTTATCGGACGGATTTGTTTTATAAAGTGCATATACGTAAATAAGGCGTAAACTTACGGTATATAAACGGAAAAACAAAGGAAATATTATACCTGAATTCTGATAAGCGTATCATTTTTCAAAGGTGTGATTCTCTCCTACCACCTCCCCCTTCGGGTACTCCTCCTCCCGGGAAGAGGAGAATCGGGATAGTTTTCAAAATGGTGTAAATACAAAAAGCCCCCACATCT